>SAMEA3663271__coassemble_342_pt1 | contig 16320 bp, 14 predicted proteins | sample SAMEA3663271__metabat2_low_PE_018 | metagenome-assembled genome bin SAMEA3663271 (sample SAMEA3663271) | pig gut metagenome | biome: pig gut; feature: pig-associated habitat; material: faeces | place: China | collected 2013
GTCTCGTAGACTTTTATTTCCTGCCATAATTATTGAAGTTGTTAATGTGCAAATTTACTAATTTTTTCTTACATAATGTATAAGAGCGTCGTATGTTTTTAAGCTGTAGAGTCAAGTGGCAAGTGTAAAATTAGTAAATTCTTCGGGATAACTCAATTTTTGGTGATGAGAAACCTGATTTTTTCGTGTAAAGTGATACAACAAAAACAAAATTAGAAAAATAGTGTATGATTTCAAAAAAAGCGGAAAAAGAACAACCATATTTTTAATGTGCTTAATTTTTTGCCAAACGCATGATTTTTCTTTCGGAAAACTTCAATTAGTTTTTATTAACAGATGCTTAATTTATTGTATTTCAGTTTGTTGTAAATGATTATGTGATATTTTGCTGCGGTGCTATTGATTTTCGGGAACTTGGGAGAGTAATTTTGCAATGTCAAAAAACGGTGGTGCTGATTTATATCGTTTATTGATATTTGATAATCACACATATTTATTGAACCTCAACCTTTTAATTATTCTCTAACCTCTAACCTTTAATTTATCATTATGAATGAGAATTGTGAAAAACAGGAATTGCCTGAAATGCAAACAGAAGCATTAGCGACTGAAACCGTGGCGGAAAACCCGGAAGGTTCCACTACGGAAGCGGAAGAAATAAATGAAGAGACAAATGTGCCTGAAACCGATGCCGGAGAAGCGGCTATCACGGAAGCGGAAATAGAAGCGAGAATTGCAGAAGCGGAACATCGCGGCTATCTTCGCGGGCTGAATGAACAAGCGGAGCGACTGTTGAAACGTCCGGCGGTGGGCGAGACTTGCAGCGAGAATAAGGCGGTCTATCCCCCGGAGGAAGAAGTGATGATTCTGAATAATATCCGCAAAAGTATCTGGGACGTTTAATTACTACAAAAAACCTTTATTATAAATCTAAAAAAATAATTACAATACTATGGCTGAAACAGTGACAATACAAACAGAAAACGGTGTTGCCGTGCTCAATGGTCCACTCACAACGGCTGTGACGAATCAGAATGTCCCGGACTTGCTGAAAAACGAGTTAGACAATCGTATAGTGAAAATTCGCCCAATGTCCACTCCTATCGACCAGATTTCCCGATGGGGCGGCACAAGAAAAGCAGGAAGCATGATTGTGGATTTCTATTCCGTGGATACGAAACCAATAGAGTCAACAGTGGATACCCTTGATAATTCCAACAAATCCGGTGAAAACCCGATTGCATTACTGACAGTGAACAATAGAATCTTCCAAGAATCAGAAACACTCCTTATTCCAAGCGTCACCGCAATAACCGGCGACGGCAAAAGAGAAGCACTTATCCTCTATGTGACGGAAGTTGACGGCAGCACGCTCAAAGTAATTTCCGTGAATAATTACGACTTTGCGTCCCACACAAACGTAGTGCCGAACATAGCCGAGGGGGCAGCCGTAATCCGTATGGGAAAGGCAGCCACAGAACTTGACGTGCAGACACCTCAATTTGAAGCACTCCCGGTGAAATCACAAAACTATTGCCAGATTTTTAAGGCACAAGTAGAGCAATCCGTATTTCAGAAACTTGCAGACAAGGAGGTGGGGTGGACATTTACAGACCAGGAAGAAGTGGCTATTATCGATATGCGACTTGGTATGGAGAAAAACTTCCTTTTCGGCTCCAAAATGCGACTACAGGAACCGGGGAAAATGGAGGACGTCCTCTTCACGGGTGGGATATGGAACCAAACAAATCACGAGTGGAATTATACTTCCGGCAAATTTGACAATAATGCCCTCGTGGAAATGTCTCGCAATGCTTTCACCGGAAATGCCGGCAGTTCTCGCAAGGTGCTGATTGGAGGCTCCAAGTTTATCGAGGCACTTCACAAACTGGAAATAACGCGTACTATCTCTTCCGGCGAGGTGAAAACAAAGTGGGGAATAGACTTTACGGAAATCTGCACCAAATTCGGCACGTTTTATGTGGTGCTGAGCGAAATCTTCGACCAGTGCGGACATGCGGCAGACGCCTTTGTTCTGGACCCCGAATACCTCACAAAATACTCTCACGTGCCGTTCCGCACGGAGCGTCTGAACCTCCGCAGTTCCGGGCTCAGAAATACGGAGGCTGTAGTAATAACAGAAGCAAGTTGCCTCGTGCTCCGCTACCCCAATTCACATATGCGAATCGTGGCTCAAAAAGCGGTATAAAAAACGGAATTGATATGATTACGTTGTCACAAGACCAAATGCTCGCACAGTGGAAAGCACGCCACTATCTGGAGCCGCTCCGCACGGATTTCAGCGAGGTTCGCACCTCCGGCATAGACATAGACTATGTGCTGAAACTGGAAATACGTGACTGGTACCTCAATCTCCTGGACACAGGCGATGTGAAAATGCTCCCCGTAACGGATTTGGCACTCGAGACAGCAGCCATAAACCGCCCCGCAGCAGGGGCGGTAGTGGTAATGCTGCCGGAAAAATGCCGCAGAGTGCTTGCGGTGAGGATTAAGGGCTATGAGCAAGACATTATCCCCCACACAGACGTGAATGACTATGAAGTCACCCTCCAAAAAAGCGAATATTCTCGCGGTGGCATCTGCGAACCCGTAGCATTGCTCGGAATGGGTAAAACCCTCACCATTTATGCTCACGATGCCTCCGGAAATCCACCGGAAATAGAACATATTTATGCCGTAATACTCCAGGAAGACGGTTTTTATACTCTTGACGAGTCTGCACTCGCCACTATTCCAACTGTAAATATCTGACACTCTTATGATTTTCAAAACAGCATTAAGTGCCTGGCAAGCGTGCAGCGAACTACGCAGGCGTAGAGCAAGATACAAAGATTACACCTATGGTCGCCAATGGGACGATATCATTATTGACAACGAAACCGGGCAACTCATAAAAGAAGGTGCTGTGGCGGAACGCTCCGGCAGAATACCCATCACAAATAACCTTATACGACAACTCGTGAAAACCGTGGTTGGCAGATACAGAAACGTACGCCGTGAAAATCAAGGCAAACTAAAGCCCGAACTTTCTCACCTCTACGACGTAAACCGCCTTGACGAACTGGACTGCCGACTGCTGGAGGAATTTCTCATCTCCGGCTGTGCTATCCAGCGAATCACCAAAGAATGTCGCAGGGAAGGCAAAGTGGAGACTTTCGTGGACAACGTTTGTCCCGCAGATTTCTTTATCAATTCCGTGCAGGACCCGCGATGCTGGGATATTCAACTGATAGGTATGCTTCACGATATGAGTATGCCGGAAGTGATAATGAAATATGCTCACGGTGACAGACAGCGTGCTGCGGAACTGCGAAAAATCTTCACGGAAGCCACTATTATCGGCACAGAAAACTGCAATATTGGCGGTGACACCGGCAAGACAGACCGACCATTTTTCTATTCGCCCACAGGACGCTGCCGAGTGATAGAAGTGTGGACTCTGGAAAGTTGCGAAACTCTGCGGTGCCACGACACGGAGAATGGAACGTACTACGAATGTCACGTTTCAAACGTTGAAGACATAGGAAAGGAAAATGCACTCCGGGAAGAAAAAAAACGCAGCAAGATAAATATGAAATGGTGTATAAACACGTTTTGGCGATGCCATATTTTCTCGCCCGACGGCAAAGAAATAGACAATTTCGTATCGCCATACAAGCACGGCGAGCACCCCTTTGTGGTAAAACTATACCCTATGATAGACGGAGAAATACACTCCTTTGTAGAGGATATTATTCCGCAGCAGAGGCACATAAACCGCCTTATCACCCTCATAGACCACATTATGAGCAGTTCCGCAAAAGGGGCTTTGCTCCTGCCCATAGAGAGCATGGACGACAGTCTGGGTATAGAAACATACATTCAAAACTGGGCAAAGTGCGGCGGAGTAATTCCGTATCACTCACTGCCACAAACAGATGCACCGCACCAAGTGTCATCTTCCGGACTTGATGCCGGTGCTTCCAAACTCCTGGAAGTGCAACTAAAAATGCTGCAGGACGTTTCCGGAGTGAACAGCACTCTCTATGGCGGCGACATCTCCGGCAGTGTAGGCGTAGAGCGGTACGAAAAGCAAATCCAAAATGCCACCGTAGCCCTCGCCGACATCTATGACACCTTCACGGAACTGATAAACCTGCGAAATACAAAAGCAATGAGGCTCTGATAGGGAATTTCCCGATTGCTTTTTATCACCACCCATTCTATGTAAAAAATCCGGCAAATTGACGGATTTTTTACATAGGGGTTGCTAAAAATTTCCAATAATTTACAATTTTTTGCGTCAAACGACAGCATCTTTATTTCCGCTCAAACAAACTCTTGCAAACCGTTAAGAATAATCCTCAACTGCAATTTTGCATTTGCCGTAGCACTCTACATTAAAGCGGAATTGCAGAATTTGGCTTAAAAAATACTGTCATTCAATCCTTTTGTTACAAAAAAATAGTATCTTTGCAAGTAAAAGAACAATCTTGTTAAGACTTGAACCATTAAGAATAATCCATTTTGACTTTAAGCCGATTCCTCTTGGTTTGCTTGAAAGGGATATGGTCTCCCCCAGATGCCAAACCGGAGTTTTTGAAGATAACGACTAAAAAATGAGGCAAATAAATAGTGCTTTAAGCGACATAAGGATATTGCCATTGCAAATGACAAAGCAAAATGATATAATCTGCTCGCCTCTGAACTACATAGGGGGGAAACATAAACTTCTGCCGCAAATTTTACCGTTATTTCCAAAAGATATCAATGTATTCGTAGATTTGTTTTGTGGAGGGTGCAATGTTGGTATTAATGCAGAGGCAAATCAAGTATTATTTAATGACAACTTAAAATACCTGATAGATTTTTATAAGTTGTTGCATTCTTTGCCAAAAGAAGAAATACTTATTCACATACGAAACAGAATCTCTGAATTTGATTTATCGTTGACGAATAATGACGGATATATTTCACTAAGAAAGCACTATAACGAGGAGAGAAACCCTTTGGATTTGTTTGTTCTCGTAGCTTATTCGTTTAATCACCAAATCAGGTTTAACACTGCACATGAATTTAATAATCCTTTTGGCAGGGAGAGAAGTTCGTATAATCCGAGAATGGAAAACAATCTTATTGCTTTTATAAGTAGGTTGCAATCTCGTGATGTTTCATTTTCTTGTTTTAATTTTGATGACTTTGACTTTTCAAAATTATCAACAAATGATTACGTCTATTGTGACCCTCCGTACCTGATAACAACAGGGTCGTATAACGATGGGAAAAGAGGCTTTACTGGATGGAACAGTTCACATGAGGTAAAATTATTGGGAATTTTAGATGAATTGAATTCACGAGGGATAAGGTTTTCCTTGTCTAATGTTTTAAGACACAAAGGCAATCATAATACTGTTCTTTCTAAATGGCTGGACTCTAATGATTATTATGTGCATCACCTCTCTAAGGATTATTCAAACTCAAGTTATCATTTGAAGAAGAGAGACAAAACGGAAACAGATGAAGTTTTGATAACAAACTATATGTGCTGATGAGATATATTGGAAACAAAGAAAATATACTCGATAAGATTTATTCAATTCTTATTGAGCACGGTGTAACCGGAAATTCATTCTTTGATTTTTTTTCCGGCACGACTAATGTCGCACGATTTTACAAAAAACTCGGTTACAAAATATATAGTTCAGACGTTATGTATATGTCATTTTGTCTGCAAAAGGCATATATAGAAAATGGAGAAGAACCTACTTTTAAGAATTTGTTGCCTAATATAAATGTCAATTCAGCCAAACTTTTTGCATCACCACTTGAATTGGTATTACAATATCTTGATACAATTCCTGATGTTAAAGGGTTTATTTTTAATAACTATACGCCTGATGGGACTAAAGATTTATTGCAACCAAGAATGTATTTCAGCAACGAGAATGGTATGCGTATAGATGCAATAAGGCAGCAAATAGAATTGTGGCATAAAGACAATTTAATCAATGATTCAGAATACTACGTCCTTTTAGCATGCTTGATTGAAACAATTTCTTTTTACGCTAATGTAGCAGGCGTTTATGCTGCTTTTCACAAAAAGTGGGATCCGCGAGCAGTAAAGAAATTATCAATGCGACCAATAAATATTATTCCAAATGTGACTGAAAACCATGTCCATTATGGCAATAGCCTTGACATTGTAGAGAAATATGATGTTGATATTTTATACCTCGACCCGCCTTACAATGAAAGACAATATTTGCCTAATTATCATTTAGTTGAGACTATTGCAGCCTATGACAATCCGGAAATACGCGGTGTCACCGGTATGAGAGGCTACGAAAATAAAAAATCGACTTTTTGTAATGCAAAAACAGCATTGAGAGATTTAGATTTTGTAGCTAATACTGCAAAATATAAATACTTGGTACTAAGTTATAACACTGAAGGGATTATGCCTCAAAGTGAAATTATTTCTACGCTTTCAAAATATGGTGAAGTCCTATTGGAAGAGTTTCAATATTTGCGTTTTAAGAGTAACAATAATGGATTGGCAAAGACAAAGAAACATATAAATGAGCAACTATATATTTTGAAGAAATATGAGCACTGAAAGTAAAAATCTTTGGATATTGACAGAAGAACGACCCAAAAAGTCTGTTCTCAAAATGATATTTTCATATTTTGCCAAAGACCAAAATTGCGGTTTCTTCGGAGACACCATTAGAATTATACCACTTTTAGACGCTAATAAGTGTTTTGATTTCACGTATCAGGTTATTGGTTTTACTTGTGCTAAAGTAAATAAGATTTTCATTAAAACCGTTTCCGGTTCGTCCAGTTTCACGGATTTTCTTATATATTATCAAGACAAGCAGCCGGTGCCACAAGATGAACCTGTTTATGCAATTGAGGAAACCAAAACAGATGATAAAGAAAGTCGAAATACAGGTGTATATCAAAGATGCAGTAAATTTGTTTTCATAAATTACTTTTATCCTAACTGTAAAAAAGTGATGCTTTATGCATTACAAGTCAGTCAGAAGGAAACTCCTACGGAAACGTATATTTTCGGCACACGCTTATTGTTAACTTTAGGAGTTGACATTCTGGGAAAACAACTTGATAAAAATATATTTGCCCCATTCTCTACAATTGATGAAATAATAAACGCAAAATCATCAATGCTACGAGCACACAAGGGTAACATCCCAATACTCTTGACAAAGTTCGACGAAAAAATTCAAATCTCAGGAAGATTGTATAAAAGTGGTTCTTTGTCACACGACCCTAATATTGGAGCATTAAGCATAATTGCTGCAGTTTTAAGAAGACTTGGGTGGAAAAAAGAAATTGAAATTACTCAACACGGGTTGTCTCAATCCCATGTTGGCTCGAGAAATAAATTCGTCCAAATAGCAAATCAAATTGGAATTTCATTGCAAGGTTTAACTTTGCCAAAAGCTACTTTACCCAAAGATTATTGGCATTATGATTTGCAAGGCGAGAAATTGGGAACTATTTTTATTCATCTTGTAGTTGAGAATTTTACCGAGAGTTACTCAATTTTTGAAAACCATGCCGGTTGTGAAAAAGGATATTTTCACACTTCAGATGGTGAGCACATTCCACTCGCAAAGTATGCTGACAGGGACGCATATAAACATGGCGATAAAGACCAAATAGTTTTTATTCCGGATTTGGTTCTATTAGATATAAAAGAGACAGAGGCTATAACAATAGAAGGTAAGAAATATCAAAATATGCATCAAGGAATTGTAGAACTAAGAAACTATGATTCTTTTGACTCAATGTATCTAAAAAAATATTATCCGAAGTACCATATTGTTCGAACCGTTGTTTTATATGGTAGTACAGAGGAGCAAATCGTTGAAGTTGAAGTCGGTTTTCTTTTGAATGAAAAGGGAAAATTAGTTTTGGGAATCAATGCACCAAAACTTTTCCGTCGTGCGATAAATAATCTTCTTGATTTTTGGAAATAATACAAACGTATCTCTGATGTTTGAAGATTTTGAAATACATAAAGGTGATACAATGCAACTACTTGCAAAAGACATTAAGCAAGTGGATATGATTTTTGCAGACCCTCCCTATTTCCTCTCAAAAGGATTTACTATAAAATCTAAAGGACGTGTCAAATGCTTTGACAAAGGAGAATGGGATAAGGAAAGGTCACTCTCTGAAATTAATGCATTTAACATGGAATGGCTTTCTTTGTGCAGAAAATGGCTCAAAGATGATGGCACAATTTGGGTGAGCGGAACGTACCATAATATTTATTCAGTTGCTAATTGTATGGTTGAACTCGGCTATAAAATCCTGAATATAGTCGTATGGAATAAGCCTGATGCTCCTTTTACTCTTTCAGAGGCACATTTCAACTTTTCTGCAGAATACATTATTTGGGCTCGCAAAACAAAAGATAAACGTCACTATTTTAATAATGAACTGATGAAACAGCTTAATGGCGGTAAACGTATGAGTGACGTTTGGAATATTCCAACGACGTGCTCGTGGGAAAAGACACAAGGAAAACATCCAACACAAAAGCCACTGCGTCTAATGTATCGCATCATCTTATCTTCCACAAGAGAGGGCGAAACTATTCTCGACCCATTTGCAGGTAGCGGTACGACAGGTATAGCGGCGAATTTGCTTGGACGCAAATTTATAGGATTTGAACAAAGTGAGGAATTTCTGCAACTTGGTGTGCGAAGACGTGAAGAAATAGCAAATCCAATTATAGCAGAGAAATATTTACGAAAAATGAGCGAAAATCCAAATGAAATTATGGTAATGGTAAACCATGCTCGGAAATCGCTCAAAGATAAAATGGTTGAAACCGGTATTTGCTATTTGCGTGCAGGCGAAAGCAAGGGTTCTTTACTTGTCACTCCGGGATTTGAAAGAATGCAGTACGTTTTGCTCCACACTTCCGGAGAAGACGCCGTTTTGTATAGACTGAAAACTAAAGGACATTTTCAAATATGGACTGCTGAAACTTTGCGTAAGCATGGATTTAATCCGGAACATGCTCCATACTACATTGTGCTTCTTTTTGATAATTCAAAGCCTGTTGAGTTTAAGAAGAAAGTAAATCTCAAACAACAAATAAACACCTATCGGGCAAAGATTCGACCGCTAAGCGATTTTTTGGGCATTAAATAGCATATATAGCAGCGACAGGCTATCTTTGAGGTTATTGCAGAAACAGGCTCTTATAATTATTCTGCGATAGACTGCGAATTTGCAAAAAAATGCGTAACTTAGCGGCAAATTTCATGAAATACAAGTAGAACTGATGAAAGACAATAATAAAATCAGGGTCGGCATCACCCAAGGAGATGTCAATGGTATCGGCTATGAGGTGATTCTCAAAACACTGGAAGACAGCCGTATGCTTGAAATTTGCACACCTATTGTCTATGGCTCGGCAAAAACTGCCGGCTATTACCGCAAAGTGATGGAAATGCCTGCTATCCCGTTTTCCCAGATTGGCAGCCCGGACGAAATTTGCGGCGATGCAAACTATATTGTGAATGTGGTGGGCGAAGATATAAAAGTGGAACCGGGTGAGGAAACAAAAGTTGCCGGTGAGGCTGCTTTTATTGCTCTTGAAAGGGCTGTGGCAGACCTTAAAGCGGGCAAAATAGATGTTCTTGTCACGGCTCCTATCAATAAGCATAATATCCAAAGCGAAACTTTTCATTTCCCGGGACATACGGAGTATTTGCAAAGCGTTTGCGACGACGACAGCGAGGCTCTGATGATTCTTGCCGGCGAAACTATGAAGGTGGCTCTTGTCACCACTCATCTCCCCGTGAGCAAAGTGCCCGAGGCTATCAGCACAAAACTGATACTAAAAAAAATAAAGGCTTTCTCACACTCGCTCAAGCAAGACTATATGATTGTCAATCCTCGTATTGCGGTGCTTTCTCTCAATCCCCATGCCGGTGATAACGGTGTCCTTGGCAGCGAGGAGACGGAAATCATCATGCCTGCCATCAATATGGCACGTGAGGAAAAAATCCAGGCGTACGGACCTTATTCTTCCGACGGATTTTTTGGCAGCGGCAGTTTCAAACACTTTGACGGCATTCTCGCTATGTACCACGACCAGGGCTTGATTCCGTTCAAAACTCTTGCTATGAACGATGGTGTGAATTTCACTGCCGGCTTGCCTTTTGTACGCACTTCACCAGACCACGGCACGGCTTACGATATTGCAGCTAAAAATCAGGCTGATGCAGCATCGTTCCGTTCTGCAATTTATGCGGCTATAGACATTTTCAGAAACCGTGAGACATACAAGGAGATGACGCGTAACCCTCTCCGCAAGCAGTACTTCGACAAGTCCAAGGACAATGTGGTGCTGGACCTCACTTCCGACGATAAAGACACTAATTATTAAAAACAAACTCTTTTTATAACTCAATCATACCATGCATTTCGCAATTATAGCAGCCGGCGAAGGTTCACGTCTCGCACAGGAAGGTGTGGCTCTGCCAAAACCGCTTGTAGAGTTGAACGGCAAACCTATGATACGCCGTCTTATAGATATTTTTATGGACTGTGGAGCGGAATCCATTTCTCTGATTGTGAATCAGGAGATGGTAGCCGTACAGAAATATGTTCAGAGCCTTGAACTCCCTGTTCCATTGCATATTACCGTTAAATCCACTCCAAGTTCCATGCACAGTTTTTACGAGGTGAGCAGAACTTTTGAGAGCGGTAAATTCATTCTCACAACTGTTGACACCATTTTCCGCCCGGACGAGTTTAAGGGGTACGTGGAAGCCTTTGAAAAAGACACTTCCGCAGATGGTTGCATGGCTGTGACATCATTTATCGACGACGAGAAGCCGCTTTACATAGCCACAGATGAAAATATGCGTATCACGGCGTTTTGCGATGCCATACAGCCGGGCATAAAATACATTTCCGGCGGCATTTACGGTCTCACCAAGCCTGCACTCACGGTGCTGGAAGACTGTATGCAGCGAGGAGTGTCGCGTATGAGAAACTATCAGCGAGCACTTGTGGAGGCAGGATTGAACCTCAAGGCTTTTCCATTCAAGAAGATTGTTGACGTGGACCACCAGGCAGACATTGCCACTGCGGAAGCCTTTCTGAATGAATAACATACACATATATTATATGATAATAATCCCCATAAAACCATGGCAGAAATAAAAATTGCCGGCATAATGAGAGCCGGTGCTTACTCTCCAAATCATATAGGCAACGATGCTGCAATTTTCAACGTTGTTGCCGAACAACTCCGCAAACGCGGCTGCGAAGTAAACGTTTACAGCGAAGATGAACTCATTGCCGGCAAGGTGACAGAGAAAATCGTTGTGAATATGTGTCGCGAGCAGAAATCTATCGCTATCCTCCAGGAAATGGAAGACAAGGGTGCACTCGTGATAAATTCCGGCTACGGTATTGAAAATTGCACTCGTGAACGTATGACCCGCATACTCATTGCAAGCGATATCCCTTACCCGGAAAGCATAATCGTGAACACAAACGAGGTGATTCGCGACAAACTCTCCGGAGCAGGCTTCAGCCAGGCTTGGATTAAGAGAGGCGACTTCCACGCTATGCACAAAGAAGATGTGTCTTACGTCCGCCACCCGGAGGAAGCACAGGAAGTGCTGCAGGAATATTTTCTCCGCGGAATAAAACGTGCCGTGATAAACCGTCACCTTGTGGGAGACCTTATAAAATTCTACGGCGTTCAGGGCACACCGTTCTTCTTCTGGTTTTATCCCTTCGACGAAGGTCACAGCAAGTATGGCCACGAAGCCATCAACGGCAAAAGCCGCGGCATACCTTTTGACCTTGAAAAAATGCAGAGCATCTGCCAGAAAGCATCAGAAGTGCTTGACGTGAAAATCTATGGCGGCGACTGCATAGTTTCACCGGATGGCGACATCAGAATTATCGACTTTAACGACTGGCCAAGTTTTGCTCCATGCCGCAATGAAGCCGGTCCACATATCGCAAAGTGCATTTTGTCCGCTATAAAGGCACATAGTAAAAAATAATTCGCTTTGCAGATACAATAACATAAATATTACGATATGGCAGAAACAGAAACAAATACATCATACCGCGACTCCCTGAAGTCTATGGACACAGAGGAGCATATAGACCTCTTTTTTTACCGCCCGATAGGCTATGCTTGGGCAAGGTTGGCAGCCAAACTCGGAGTGACCCCAAACGTTATCACCATTGCTTCCATTTTCCTTGGCATAGGTGCCGGAGTGGCTTTCGGATTCGACAATTTCCACATCAATCTGTTGGGAATTTTCCTCCTTGTGTGGGCAAACTCCTTTGACAGTGCCGACGGACAACTTGCTCGCATGACAAAACAATACTCTCGCCTGGGACGAATACTTGACGGCCTCAGCGGTGACATTTGGTTTTTTACTATCTACGTTGCAATATGTATCCGTGAAAACTACACGTCAGACTTCTTTATGCAGCACCCGTGGTTTATATGGGTGATTGCAGTGGTGACAGGTATATGCCACGCAAAACAAGCCGCTATGGCAGACTATTACCGCCAGTTCCACCTATATTTCCTTAAAGGAAAGGACGGCAGTGAACTGGAAATGGCAGACGAACTGAAGGAAAAACTTGCCGCTATCCCTTGGAAGGGTAATTTCTTCAAGAAACTCACTCTCTCCATTTACACAAACTATACTATCCAGCAGGAGGCAACAGCACCTAATATGCAGATTCTCCGCAGAAAAATGGCGGAAAAATATCCAAACGAATTGCCGCAATCTCTCCGCGATGAGTTCCGCAATGCTTCGTTGCCACTGATGAAATACACCAATATCCTATCTTTCAACTGGCGTACTATTGCACTTTTCGTAGCCATTCTCGCATGCATGCCGTGGATTTACTTCGCATTTGAATTTGTGGTGCTGAACGTTATACTTATATATATGATTAGTCGCCACGAAAATATCTGCAAATATTTCATCAAACGAATTGAAAATGACGAATTTAAGTAATATCAAAGGAATAATTTTTGACTACGGCGGCACTATCGACAGCCATGGCGACCACTGGAGCGAAGTGATTTATGCCGGCTACGAATTTGCAGGCGTGAAACTTGAAAAAAACGTTTTCCGCGACGCATACGTCTATGCGGAACGTTTCCTTGCCGTGAACCGTGAAATTATCCCTACGGATAATTTTAAGGTGCTGATGCAGAAGAAAATACGTATAGAAATAGAATATCTTCTCAATAACGACCTCTATCCGGAAAATGCCCTCCACCCGCTCAAAGCAATAGAAAAAATAGCCGAATACTGCTACGAATCCGCCCGAAAATGCGTCACGGAAGCATCGGAAACGCTTGCCGTGCTGGCGGAAAAGTACCCTATGGTGCTTGTGAGCAATTTTTACGGCAATGTGGAGGAAGTGCTCCGTGATTTTGACATTCGCAAGTATTTCAAAGGTATTATAGAAAGTGCCGTGGTGGGTGTTCGCAAGCCAGACGCAAGAATTTTTATGCTCGGAGTGGTGGCACTGGGGCTGAAACCGGAAGAAGTGCTCGTGGTGGGCGATTCTCTCCGCAAGGATATCCTCCCTGCACGCTCCATAGGCTGCAAAACCGCTTGGATAAAGGGCAAAGGCTGGACACCGGAGGAAGATGCAGCAGAAGATGACGCACAAATCCCCGGACTTGCATCGCTCGCAAGCCTTTGAGACATAAAAAATGAAGATTTTGTTCAAAAGGGTAATTAACGGTTGTTTACAAACAAGTGGCTTATTTGGCAGCAAATTAACCTATTTTCACAAAACAAGTAAATAATTATCAAAACGTAACAAAATATAACTATTATTTACAGTATATTTTGAGCTTATGTAAAAAAATACTTGTACTTTTACACGCTCAAATTAAAACGGGGCAAAAAACTTACATAGTAAAACATAAATATCAAAACAATAAAACTTATCATTCACACTATGAGTAATGTAAAAAAAGCCGAAGGTAAGCTCGGCGTATTAGTTGTCGGTCTCGGAGCAGTAAGCTCAACATTTATGACCGGTGTATTGATGGCGCGTAAAGGTTTAGCAAAACCTGTAGGCTCAATGACACAGTACGATAAAATCCGTGTTGGACAAGGTGCAGACAAAAAATATCTGCCTTACAACGAAATCGTTTCAATAGCAGACCTGAAAGACATCGTTTTCGGTGCTTGGGACGTATATCCTGCTAATGCATACGAATCTGCAATCAACTGCGAAGTACTTAAAGAAAAAGATATCGAACCGGTAAAGGACGAACTCGTAAAAATCGTTCCTATGAAAGCCGCTTTCGACCACAACTACGCAGCACGCCTTGACGGTGACAACGTAAAAAATTGCAAAGACCGTTGGGATATGACAGTACAAATCCGCGAAGATATCCGCAAATTCAAAGCTGAAAACGGATGTGCTCGTATTGTTGTTCTCTGGGCTGCTTCTACAGAAGTTTACGTTCCGGTAAACGAAAAAGTACACTATCACCTCGCAGACCTCGAAGCTGCTATGAAGGCTGATGACAAAGCAAACATCGCTCCTTCTATGTGCTACGCTTACGCTGCTCTCAAAGAAGGTGCTCCTTTCATCATGGGTGCTCCTAACACTACTGTTGATATCCCTGCTATGTGGGAACTCGCAGAAGAAACAAAAATGCCTATCGCAGGTAAAGACTTCAAGACAGGACAAACTCTCGTTAAATCCGGTTTTGCTCCTATCATCGGTACTCGTTGCCTCGGTCTTTCAGGCTGGTTCTCTACAAACATCCTCGGTAACCGCGACGGACTCGTGCTTGACGAACCTGCTAACTTCCGTACTAAAGAAGTCAGCAAACTCTCTACTCTCGAATCTATCCTCGTTCCTGAACAACAGCCGGACCTCTACACCAACTACTACCACAAAGTACGTATCAACTACTATCCTCCACGCAACGACAACAAAGAAGGCTGGGATAACATTGATATCTTCGGCTGGATGGGTTACCCGATGCAGATTAAGATTAACTTCCTCTGCCGCGACTCTATCCTCGCTGCTCCTCTCTGTCTTGACCTCGTGCTTCTCAGCGACCTCGCTGCTCGTGCAGGACGCTACGGAACTCAACGCTTCCTCAGCTTCTTCCTCAAGAGCCCGATGCACGACTACACTAAGAACGAAGTGCCTGTAAACCACCTCTTCCAGCAGTACGTTATGCTCAAAAACGCTATCCGCGAAATGGGCGGCTATGCTGCAGACGAGGCTATCGACTAATCACTTCCGTTACGTAAGACTAAACAAACCTTACATAACCGCAAATTCACTTCCGCACTTGCTACAAACTTGTGCGGAAGTTCTTTTTTGTACAAAGAATTTCATACAAAAAGGGGCGGGTGTTAATAATAGTTAATATTCCACAATAACTATCCAAAATTTTAGAGATTTAGAGTAATTTTGTAGTTACTCTTCAATATTTTGCAGAGACAATTCAATCACGAACATAGAACATTACTATTTACACTACTTAAATGAAAATTTTCTCACTCCGAAACATCACATCGGCACTTGTGCTCTTCTTCAGCCTTGCTGCTACAGCGGAAATCCCGACGGGATACTACCGCACACTCAACGGAAAATCCGAGGCATCACTCAAAACCGCTATCTATGAGTTGCTTAAGAACCATACACCCGTGTCGTCTTACACTGATCTCCCCAAATATTTTGCCAAAACAGACGTATATCCAAACTCAAACCAGTGGTGGGATATGTATAGCAACGATGTGCGATATGCTCCGAGTTTTTCCGGACTGAATCGCGAACACTCTTTCCCTAAAAGCTGGTGGGGCGGTGGCACCGAGACTCCGGCATACGTGGATTTGAACCACCTCTATCCGTCTGAAATGAAAGCAAATACTGCAAAAAGCAACTATCCCCTCGGTGTGGTGGCTACTGCATCTTTCGACAACGGTTGCTCCAAAGTAGGCTCTCCTGTCACGGGACAGGGAGGCGGTGCCTCTAAAGTTTTCGAGCCGGACGACCGCTACAAAGGAGACCTTGCTCGTGCGTATTTCTATATGGTGTGCTGCTACCAAAATCTCACATGGAAATACACCTATATGGTGCAGCAAAACACTTATCCTACACTAAACTCTTGGGCAATAAACCTCCTTATGAAATGGCATCGCGATGACCCGCCAAGTGAAAAAGAATTTGCTCGCAACGAGGAAGTGTATAAAGTGCAAAACAACCGTAACCCGTTTATCGACTATCCGGAACTTG
>SAMEA3663271__coassemble_343_pt1 | contig 16298 bp, 15 predicted proteins | sample SAMEA3663271__metabat2_low_PE_018 | metagenome-assembled genome bin SAMEA3663271 (sample SAMEA3663271) | pig gut metagenome | biome: pig gut; feature: pig-associated habitat; material: faeces | place: China | collected 2013
CAATATGAACGATTTGACCATCCTGTGCCAGATTTGCAATCTTAAGGTCAAACGCAATACCGCTCTGCATAGTTCCCTCTATATCCCCCGGTCCACGCATCTTAAGGTCCGCCTCTGCCACTACAAAGCCATCGGTTGTCGTGGTCATTATTTCAAGTCGCTGACGGGTAATTTTGGAAATATTCGGTTTGGACATAAGTATGCAGTAACTCTGTCCGCCTCCTCGCCCTACTCTGCCTCGCAACTGGTGAAGCTGCGAGAGACCGAAACGCTCTGCATTTTCTATTAGCATAACAGTGGCATTAGGTACGTTCACTCCAACCTCTATCACCGTTGTAGCCACTAAAATCTGTGCCTCTCCGGAAGCAAAAAGGCTCATCTGATAGTCTTTTTCAGCCGGTTTCATTTTTCCATGGACGTATGCAACCTTATAGTTGCTGAATGTCTCGCGGATAGTCTCATAGCCCTCCTCTAGACATTTCAAGTCCAGTTTCTCATTTTCCGCTATGAGAGGATAGACAATATAGACCTGACGCCCCTGACGAAGTCGTTGACCTATGGCTTGATATACTTTAAACCTCTGTTCCTCATAGCGGAGTAGTGTTTCCACGGGCTTTCTGCCGGGTGGCATTTCATCTATAACGGAAACGTCGAGGTCACCATAAACGGTCATAGCGAGTGTTCGCGGAATAGGTGTGGCTGTCATCACGAGTATATGCGGCGGAATAACGTTTTTCTGCCATAGTCTGGAACGCTGCACCACTCCGAAACGATGTTGCTCATCAATAACACAAAAGCCGAGATTCTTAAACACTACATTATCCTCAATCACGGCATGTGTGCCAATAAGGATATGAAGTGAGCCGTCTCGGAGTTGTTCATCTATGACGTCACGCTGTTTTTTAGGAGTTGAACCGGTAAGAAGTTTCACATTTATGCCTATTGGTGCGGCGAGTTCGGAAATTGTCTGGAAATGCTGAGTGGCAAGAATTTCCGTTGGTGCCATAAGGCAAGCCTGCACGTTATTATCCAATGCTATGAGCATACACAAGAGTGCCACGAGAGTTTTTCCGCTACCCACATCTCCTTGCAAAAGCCTGTTCATCTGCCGTCCGCTTCCCATATCCGCGCGTATTTCCTTAATAACACGCTTTTGTGCTCCTGTGAGCGGAAATGGCAGTTGCGTTTTGTAAAAGGTATTAAAGTAGTGACCAATATGCACAAACTTAAATCCGGAAATTGTTTCCGTCCTTTTGCGGCTGTAACGCCGTATGTTTAGTTGCAGATAAAACAGTTCTTCAAACTTAAAGCGAAATCTTGCTCGCTGCAAGTCGTCGTTATTCTGAGGGCAATGAATTTTTCTCACGGCTTCTGCAATAGACATAAGTCGCAACGACGTAATCACTTCTTCCGGAAGCGTTTCCTTAAAAGTGTTTATTCCGCTGATAGCCGTTTGCACAAGCGTGAAAATGGTTCGAGACGTAATACCGGAGTTTCGCAGTTTTTCCGTTAGAGGATAGATTCCGCGAAGACCTTGTGCTGCGGACACGGATTCCACATTGTCCACCTCCGGGTGCACGATATTCCAACGACCATTGAAAATCGTAGGCTTACCAAAGAGAATGTATTCATTACCAACAAGATAAGCCTGTTTTATTTTCTTTATGCTATTAAACCACACCACTTCCATAAGCCCCGTGCCGTCGCTGAAAGCAGCCACAAGTCTTGCCCTTGCACCCTCGCCCACAGTGTTGAACGACACAAATCTGCCGCGAAGTTGTACGTATGGCATATCACCGTTTAAGTCGGAAATTTTGTAAATGGAAGAGCGGTCTATATAGTGTGACGGAAAATGATGGAGCAGGTCGTAAAACGTCTTTATGCCAAGTTCCTTATTCAGCAACTCGCCACGCTTCGGACCAACACCCTTGAGAAACTTTACATCAATTTTCCGCAGAGAATTCATTTTTTCAAAATATGCTCTAAAGTGACAATGTCTGCTGCGTAAGTCAGTTTTATATTATTTCGCGAGCCCTCCACAAGAGCCATGTCTGAAAAACCTGCGGCTTCCATCACAGACGCATCGTCTGTAAAATCACTGCGGTAAGGCAAAGAGTATGCTTTTGCAAGTTTTTCAAGCGGAAAACCTTGAGGCGTCTGCACGGCACGATAAAGGCTTCTGTCAACAGCCTCACTACTTCCGTCATGGTTTATCTTGCGGAGCGAATCCGTAACGGCAACAGCAGGAATTGCACCATCGTGAACCTCTGCCATACGAATTACGCTCAATATGGTTTCCGCATCAACAGCAGGACGAGCGCCATCATGAATGAGCACGGTTGTTTCTTGGCAATACGGAATAGACATAATGGCATTTTTCACAGACTCCCAACGCGTTGCACCTCCACACACCAGTCTTGGCGACTGAAAATCATGCTTCCGGCACAAGTCAAGCCAGAGTGTTTCCGTTTCCGGATTTATCACCATTACCGTTTCTACATCTTTAACTGCACTGCGAAATGCTTCTATGCTCCACATCACTACAGGGCGACCCGCCACGGAAACATATTGCTTGGGAATTTCCGTGTTGCATCGCGTGCCACTGCCGGCTGCCAATATTATTGCCACTATTTTTTTCATACACTGCAAATTTACGGATTTTTAATTGTACCTGCTACAAAAAATGAGTAATTTTGCAGAAAATATGAAAATTGCTATCGCAACAGGTACTCGTGCAGACTGGGGACTTCTCTCCCCTATTGCTTCTTCGCTCTATAAGAATGGAGCGGAAACGCTTGTTATTGCCACGAACATGCACCTTGAGCCCAAATTCGGCAACACTCTTTCTGAAATAATTGCAGACGGATTTGAACCTGCCGCTTGCGTGAAAATGCAGGCAGACACAAACTCTGAACTTGAAACTGCAAAAAGCATGGCTATGTGCCTGAGCGGTATGGCAGAATCACTTGCAAAAATAAAACCGGACTGTATTGTGATTCTCGGTGACAGATATGAAATGCTTGCCACTGCTTCCGCAGCTACTATTCTTCATATTCCAATTGTGCATATTGCCGGCGGTGAAATCTCCGAGGGTGCAATAGACGACTCTATCCGCCATGCTATCACCAAGTTATCCACACTTCACCTCACCGCCACAGAAGAATACAGGCAGAGGGTGATTGCTATGGGCGAACAGCCGAAATATGTGATAAACACCGGTGCTATAGGTGTTTATAACATTTTGCAAACAAAATTACTCTCCAAGTCGGAACTTGAAAAAAGCATTGGTTTCGGCATTAGTAAAAACACACTCCTCGTGACAATGCACCCCACGACTATGGACGCCACTCCTTCCGCAAAAATCATGGCGGAACTCTTCAATGCACTCGACAATCACACCGGAAACGCAATTATCACATACCCTAACAACGATGCTCGAGGGGCGGAAATCATTTCACTGATAGAAGATTACGCCGCAAGTCGTTCGGAAAAAGTAAAAATCATTCCTTCACTCGGCAGACTCCGTTACCTCTCTGCACTAAAATATGTCGGTGCTGTCGTGGGAAACTCTTCCAGCGGAATTGTGGAAGTGCCCTCAATGCATATTCCAACTGTGAACATAGGTATTCGCCAAAAAGGCAGAATGGCATCAAAATCCGTATTAAATTGCGGAAACAGTGCCGAAGAAATAAGTGCCGCTATCCGTTTTGCACTGTCTCCCGAAGGGCAAGAATCTGCACGCACGGCGGAAAACCCCTATTTTCAGCCCGACACACTCGGCAAAATCACATCTGCAATTCTGAATGCCGACTTTTCAAAACTCAAAACAAAAAAATTCTTTGACATTCCCCATTCCGACATACTATGACTAAAAAAGCACTTTACATAATTCCTGCTCGTGGTGGCAGCAAAGGTATTCCTCGCAAAAATATAAAGAATTTTGCCGGAAAACCGCTGATTCACTACTCCATTGAAGCCGCAAGGCTGCTCTCGGACGACAGACACATCATTGTTTCCACAGACGACACGGAAATAGCCGATGTTGCTAGACAAACAGGACTGAATGTGGATTATATACGCCCCGCAGAACTCGCCACAGACAAGTCCGGAAGCCGTGAAGTGATGATAGATGCTATGGACTGGGCAGACAAACAAGGTATTGACTACGATTTCATTGTACTCCTACAACCCACCTCGCCCCTCCGCACTGCGGAAGATATCCAAGGTTGTATAGACATCTACACAAGTGATATAGACATGGTGGTTTCCGTGGTGGAAGCACAGTCCAATCCGTATTACAACTGCTTTGAAAAAGATTCAGACAGCGGTTTCCTCCATATTTCCAAAGGCGAAGGACTTTTCACTCGTCGCCAAGACGCTCCTAAAGCATGGGAATTCAATGGTGCTGTGTATGTGATAAATCCGGCATCACTCCGCTCTATGCCTATGGGAAAATTTTCACGCAGACTGCCGTACGAAATGCCCCGTAGCCGTTCCGTGGATTTGGATACGCCTACAGACTGGATTATCGCTGAAATAATCTTCAAACAAAACATACAATAAGACTTAAACTCTTCTTTACAGACATTTGAACTCCACAATGACTGAAAACTTACATATAATATCTTCAAAAGCCACTATCTTAGAGGCTCTCTCCTGCCTGAATGCTCTCTCCGGAGGTGTGATGACACTTCTTGTGACAGACGAAAACGGCAAACTCATGGGCACTCTCACAGACGGCGATATCCGCCGTGCACTTCTCCGAGGTGAAAGTGTCAATAAACACGTCGATGCTGCCATGAACCGCAATTTCTGTGCTCTTCAAGGCGATGACATTGATGTGGCACAGGTTCGCGAATACCGCCGAAAAGGTATCACGCTTCTTCCGCATCTGAACAGCAACGGTACTATCCGATGTATTTACAACCTCAAGAAAACAAACACCATTTTGCCTCTTGATGCTATCCTTATGGCAGGAGGTAAAGGCGAAAGACTCCGTCCGCTCACTCTCACAACTCCCAAACCACTCCTTGAGATAAGCGGAAAACCTATTATCGACTACAACATTGAAGCACTTGCCGCTGTTGGCATAAAAAATATCACCGTAGCCACACGATATTTGGCTGAAAAAATTTATGCTCACTTTGAAAAACCTATAGCCGGAATAAGTGTAAAATGTATCACGGAAGATAAACCTATGGGCACTATCGGAGCCGCCTCGTTGGTGAATCTAAAAAAAGATGGTAACACCCTGGTGATGAACTCGGATTTGCTCACTTCTGTTTCTTTTGAAGATATGTTCATCAAACATATATCTGAAAATGCAGACATTACCGTAGCCGCAATTCCTTACACCGTATCCGTGCCTTTTGCCATTCTTACCACCGAAGGCAGCAGCATCACGGGACTGGAGGAAAAACCAATCTATTCATACTACGCCAATGCCGGCATTTACATTATTTCCAACAACCTCCTGCGACAGTTGCCAAAAAACAGCCCCACAGATGCCACCACACTGATTGAAGACGCTATCCGCGACAATTACAAAGTGGTGTATTACCCTATCACGGGCACTTGGATTGATATCGGCACCCCTGCTGATTTTGCACACGCTCAAGAACTTATGCAACATCTTAAAAACCTGTCGCTATAACAAAACATCTATTTTTATATGGCTGATTCAAATTTTATAGACTACGTAAAAATACTATGCCGCTCTGGTAAAGGCGGTGCAGGCTCACGCCATTTTTACCGTGCCAAATACGTTCCCAAAGGCGGACCGGACGGCGGTGACGGTGGACGTGGCGGACATATTATCCTCAAGGGAAATATGAATATGTGGACTCTTTTGCCACTAAAGTTTCGCCGACACATCTTTGCAGGAAACGGTGAGAGCGGTAGCGGAGGCAGAAGTTTCGGCAAAGACGGCGAAGACGTTGTGGTTGAAGTACCCTGCGGAACAGTGGTTTTTGACTCAGAAACAGGCGAATTTCTCTGCGAAGTAACAGAACACAACGAGGAAATAAAACTCCTCAAAGGTGGTAGAGGCGGATTGGGAAACTGGCACTTTAAGTCTGCCACAAACCGTACGCCTCGCTATGCTCAACCCGGAGAACCGGCAATAGAGAAAAGTATTATCTTGGAACTCAAACTCCTTGCAGACGTCGGACTGGTAGGCTTCCCGAATGCAGGTAAATCCACGCTTCTCTCTGCTGTTTCCGCTGCTCGTCCAAAAATTGCAGACTATCCTTTCACCACAATGGAGCCACAACTCGGAATTGTAGGTTATCGCGACAGTCGCTCTTTCGTAATGGCAGACATTCCCGGAATTATTGAAGGAGCAAGCGACGGAAAAGGTCTCGGACTGCGATTTTTGCGTCATATAGAACGTAATGCCGTACTCCTTTTTATGGTGCCGGCAGATTCAAACGATATCGCAGCAGACTACGAAGTGCTCCTCAACGAACTTGCACGCTTTAACCCTCAACTTATGGATAAACCTCGCTTGCTTGCCGTGTCCAAAAGCGATATGTTGGACGAAGAACTAATGGAAGCAATTCGTGAGACACTACCGGAAGGAGTCCCCTCCGTTTTCATCTCCGCTGTCACAGGACAAGGCATCACGGAACTAAAAGATATGCTGTGGACGGCTATCACGGCAGAAAGCAACAAAATTGTAGTAAACCCAATCACACACCGCCCGCTTGACGGACATCACCGTGTCCGCGAAGAAGACGAATTCATCTTTGAGCAAACTCCGCTCGACAACGACGATGATTTTGACTATGACGATGACGACGAAAACTACACGGAAGAAGACTGGGACGACACCGACTTTGTTGAAGAATAGCATTGTTGTATAAGAAAAGGAGTATTATGAAAAAATATAACTTGGAATTCATTTCAGATAAAGATATCTATGACCACGTTAGGCGTACCATAGAATCTTATCGCCGAAACATAAATCTGAAAGAATTTAATTCAAACATTGTGGACCCCATAAAACTTACTTTTGACGCAAAAGTTTATGGAAAAACAATGGAACAAATTATTGAAGATGAATGTTTCAGACAAATTGATAAAAGCAATTCCAATACTATAGGCTATTTTCATCAAAACATTTTCAAATATGCAGGAAACGGGTGGATTGTACCGCAGCAAGGTTTTGATGTGGAAAATCCGGAGCACCACATTTTTGCGGAAATGAAAAACAAGCACAACACTATGAACTCCGCTTCATCACAAAAAACTTACATGAAAATGCAAGCAAAACTTCTTGATGATGACGAGGCTACGTGTTATCTTGTTGAGGTAATATCAAAAAAATCTCAAAACGAAGTTTGGAAAATATCTCTTGATAGTATTCATAGGTCACACAAAAAGATTCGCAGAATTTCAATAGACAAATTTTACGAATTAGTATTTGGAGACAAAGAGGCGTTTTTCAAACTTTGCCTGAAATTGCCGGAAATAATAGATGATGTTGTCACAGAAAACACTGAATTATCCTTAAAAAATTCAGTATTTGAAGAACTGAAAGAAAATCACACAGATATTCTGAAATCATTGTATCTACTTGCTTTTCAAACATACGAAGGTTTTCAAAACTTATAATGAAAGAAAAAATCTCACTTAATAATTTTTCAGATTTACTTGGTGTTTCACGTGCCACTGTAGATAAATGGGTGTCATCAGGCAAATTTGCCGTTCAGTACGAAGAGAACGGTAAAGGTTTCTTACGCATTGAGGACGTTGCCGGAGTGCGAGAAATAAGTGATATGATTTCTTCTAAATGGGCTGAAGAAAAAAAAACTTGCCCTACAAGAGTGTTTACATCAATTGAACTTTTTGCCGGAGCAGGTGGCTTGGCTTTAGGTATGGAAAAAGCCGGATTTACTCACATTTTGCTCAACGAAGTTGATTCTGATGCTTGTGCCACTCTGAGAGAAAACAGACCGAAGTGGAACATAATTCAAGGAGACATTCACGAAATTGATTTCACCGAATATAAAAATAAGGTTGATTTTTTATCCGGAGGATTCCCTTGTCAAGCATTTTCATACGCCGGCAAAAGACTTGGATTTGAAGAAACAAGAGGAACACTTTTCTTTGAACTGGCAAGAGCGGTCAAAGAAATTCAGCCTAAAGTATTTCTTGGAGAGAATGTCAAAGGACTTTTTGAACACGACGGAGGGAAAACACTTGAAACAATAAAAAACGTAATAAAAGAGCTTGGTTACACGCTTATTGAGCCACGGGTACTGAAAGCAATACAATACGATGTCCCTCAAAAAAGAGAACGACTGATATTAGTTGCAATCAGAAATGATATCGCTCCTTTTGTAACCTTCAAATGGCCTGATGTTTGCCCGGAAATAAGAACTCTCCGTGATGCTTTCTTTGCAGGAGAACTATATACCACAGATGTCCCCGCTTCAGACGGACAGAAATATCCGGAAAGCAAGAGGAAAGTAATGGACTTAGTGCCTGAAGGAGGAGATTGGCGAGATTTACCGGAACATATTGCTCGGGATTATATGAAAAGAAGTTATGATTTAGGCGGTGGTAAGACAGGTATGGCTCGAAGACTTTCAATGGACGAACCAAGTCTCACACTTACTTGTGCACCCGCTCAAAAGCAAACAGAGAGATGTCACCCTATTGAAACACGTCCTCTCACTGTCCGAGAGTATGCCAGAATTCAGACATTTCCCGATGAATGGATTTTTTGCGGCTCACTATCTTCACAATACAAACAAATAGGCAATGCCGTACCTGTAAACCTTTCTTGGGCGGTAGGACGCTCTATTATGCGTTTGTTCAATGATATAGCACAGAGATTTCCAAATCTCTTTGAGTCTAAATCAAAAACTCCTATTCCAAAAGCATATACTCATTTACACGGACTGTTTGAAGGAATGGTTTGTGAAAATGAGGAAGAATAAAAAAAGAGATTGAACTACATTGAAATTTTGACCCATATGCCGAAATTTTTCATACAACAAATGTTCAGTCTAATATATCAAAAAAAAGAGGACACACCACATCGGAAATGTCCTCTTTTTCATATTATGGGAACAAATTTTTACATATTTTTTACTTTTGTGGCAAAGTCGTGCATTTTAATGGCTGCTTCTGCCGCTTCCGCACCTTTGTTTCCAAGTTTACCTCCGGCACGGTCAAGAGCGTCTTGCTCACAATCCACCGTCAGAACACCGAAAATAACCGGTATGTCACAATCCGCATTAAGAGACGTAATACCCTGTGTGACAGACTGACATACATAATCAAAATGCGGTGTACCTCCACGGATAACACAGCCAAATACTATAATCGCATCATAGAGCGACGCCTCTATCAGCTGAGATGCCGCAAAAGTGAGTTCAACAGCACCGGGAACGTGAAAAACGTCAACTTGGTCTTTACTGAAACCTTCTGCCTTGAATACACCTAAAGCACCTTCTGTGAGGGCATTAGTAATATGGCTATTCCATTCAGCGGCTACTATCGCCACTCTCATATCTTCAACTTTCGGGAGTGCCGTTTTAGGTGCTCCGCCTGCTAATTCTGTGGACATATATTTATTCTTTTTAATTTTCTATTTGTTTGTATCCTCATTGCGTGAAAGATGTCCGAGATAGCCTCCGTGGTGACGTTTTGCATAGTCTGCACGGCTAAAACCGGTAGCATTCATCACATTTACCACCAAAATATCACCTATAACAGTCATCACTGTGGTAGAAGTGGTGGGAGTGAGACCTAAAGGACAAACCTCCGGAGAACCACCGGTGGAAAGAACGATATCCGCTTCCTCTGCAAGAAGACTGTCCGGATTACCGGTTATTACGATTATTGGCAGGTCTTTGTAAAGAGCCTTTGCCAGCGGAATAAGTTCCACTATTTCACGCGTTTTACCGGAGTTTGATATCAACAACAGAATATCATTTGGTTGCAGTACGCCAAGGTCGCCGTGCTGAGCTTCTGAAGGGTGAAGGTTTACAGCCGGAATACCTGTAGAACAGAAAGTTGTGGCAATATTCATTGCTATTTGTCCCGCCTTGCCCATACCGGAAGTGACAAGTTTGCCATGTCTCACATGGACACGTTCCACTATCGCATTTACAGCTTTCTCATATTGGTCTGAAACAGGAATGTTTTTTATGGCATTACTTTCTGCTTCAATTATGCGGCGCATTGATTCAAGTACGTCCATTATATGGTATGTTATTTCTATTTTTACTTTTGTTCCAGTTTTTACGGGTGCAAAATTACGCAAAATTGTTCATATTACATAATTTTGACGTTTATTCAACATTTCCGCTACAGTGTCAAGTGAGGCATCTATCAGTGCGGGGACGTGGGCATCACTGCTTAAAATAATATCAACATTGCCTGCAATAAGGCGATCCCAATATCTTTCCGAGGGGAAAAGGCGACTGCGGCTTGCATATACCTTTGTGTTTATTTCCACTATTGGCCGGAACGTGATAATATTGTCTATCAAGTCATTCACAAGATTTTGATACCACTGTTCGTCTTCTATTCCCGGAGAGAAGTGCGATGCGTTATCACCGATTTTGTCAAAATGCCCTATAATGTCAAAACCTCCGGCTTGTACCATGGCTATGGAGTGTTCATAAAATTTTTCCACCACATAGTGAATATCATTTCGGAAATGCACTTGCATTTTTTTCATAAAAGCCTCATGGCTACCGTCAATATCCACAAGTTCGCCGTTGAAATCCGGGATAAAATGCACGGACGCAATTTTATAGTCCAGCGGAATCGTAGAAAAATATTCGTGAGTCGGTCCCCAGTCTTTGCCCAGGTAGTCTATCTCCATACTTGCAAGGAAAAGAGTTTTCTCGCCATACTCCGCACGAATATTTTCCACCTCTGTCAAATAACGTGAGACATTGTCTTTCAAAATATTACACGGAGAGATAATTGGCACCGGAGAGTGAGGCGAAAAGCCATAGACATCAAAACCGAGTTCCACCGCTTTCTGTGCAAAGGCTATCATTTGTGCCCTGCCGTCACAAAACTCCGTGTGTGAATGGAGATTGTATTTTTTTGCGGTCTTAATTATCCTGCGTATATCCATTTTAATAATCAAATTTAATTTTGCTGCCCTCTTTGAGAATATTTCTCCGGTAAATGGCAAAAATCACGCAACAAATAAGTGCCACAACTATTCCGCTATAAACGGCTACGCCTTGACTTAACCCAAAGCCTTCCGGTCTTGGGGCAAAAAGCAAGTAAGAAACACTCACCGTGGTCATAAACATTGCCGGAATGATGGATACAAGCCAGAATTTGCGTTTGCGTGCCAGATAGACAGTCACTGCCCAGAGTGTAAACACGGCAAGTGTCTGGTTGCTCCAAGCAAAATACCTCCAGAGGGTGTTAAAGTCCAACTGCATTACCAAATAAGTAATAGCAAAAAGCGGAATGGAAATCATAAGGCGTTTGGCGATTTTTGTCTGCTTTATTTTCAGAAAATCCGCAGCAATAAGTCTTGCACTTCTCAGTGCCGTGTCACCGGAAGTGATAGGTGCTACCACCACACCTAAAACTGCAAGAACGCCACCGAAAGTACCAAGCCAATCAAAGGAAACTGCTGTCACGAGCTCACCCGGCTTATGACTTTGCATATATTCCGAAAGCCCTTCGTAGCCACCGGTAAATGTCACTGCCGCTGCCGCCCAGATAAGTGCAACAACACCTTCCGCCACCATAGCACCGAAGAATACGGGACGTGCAAGTTTCTCATTTTTCAGGCATCGAGCCATCAATGGCGACTGAGTGGCGTGGAAACCGGAAATAGCACCGCAAGCTATTGACACAAACATCATTGGAAAAATAGGGTGCGTAGGAGCTGCATCTGCAGGCTGTTTGTTTTGGAATCCGTCTGCCAGCAATGCAGGTATAGTTGCTTCACCAAAGAGCATCACATACATCAGTCCCACTGCCATAAAGAGCAGTGCGAAACCGAATATTGGGTAAAAATTGCCTATAAGTTTGTCTATCGGAAGTAGTGTGGCAAGAATATAATATGTGAATATTGCAAACACCCAGAAGGTTTTGCCCATCCATTCCGGTGTCATACCTGCTATAATGTCTGACGGAGTTACCACAAACACTACACCTACGAGTATCAGCAGAACTAAGGAGAACAGTCTCATCACAAATTTTATTCCTCCTCCAAGCTCATGACCTATAATCTCCGGTAAGGAAACACCGACGGCACGGACAGATATCATTCCGGAAAAGAAGTCGTGAACAGCTCCGGCAAAGATTGTTCCAAGCGAAATCCACAGAAATGCTGCCGGACCGAACATCACTCCCATTATTGCACCAAAAATTGGTCCAAGACCTGCAATGTTCAAAAACTGAATTAAAAATACTTTCCATGTAGGCATAGGCATATAGTCCACATCGTCACGCATGGAAACTGCCGGTGTGGCTCTTTCCGGCTCTATGCCAAATATTTTTTCAGATAATTTACCGTAAATTATGTACCCTCCTATCAGGATTGCAAGTGCCGTTAAAAAAAGTGTCATGGTTTTACTTAGAATTTCTGCTCAAGTTTTATAATTTTATTTTTGGATTCTTTTACTCCCTTTTTCATATTGGCTATTCTTGTTTCCCACGCAAGAATTTCATTACCGAGATTTTTTTCGCCCCTTGCATATCTAAGACGCAACTGACGCAATTTTGTGCTTGCTTGTGTCACTGCACGGCTGTCACTCAGGTAACGTTCCATTTCCTTTTTTGCCTCCGGAGAGTTAAAATCGTCAAGAGATGTATAAATGCCCTTGCCGGGAATGGAAAACATAAAAGAAACGGTATTTTTTTGTTTTGTTGCAGGCTTGATAGCCGCAATGGCATTCAAATAGTCGGAATAGTCCGCACCGTTCTCCCATGTTGCTTTATACGAATCTATTCTTGCGTATGAAGCAAGATTCGGGTCATCAATATCATAGTTTATTCTCATATCGCCCGGAATAAAAACATATATTGTCACCATACCGGGAATTTTGTTGCGATCCGTAGCCCACCAACCAACACCAATTGTTTCATCTATTGCCAACATATAGTCGTTATATGGCGAATTATACGGCATACCAATATTTTGAGGTTGCAAAAAATCCGTTCCGTTTTTTCGCGAAATATAGATATCATATCCGCCAAGCGAGTTTTCGGAATTATTTGCATAATAAAGCGTTATGCCGTCTTGGAGCAAAAACGGGAAATTTGCATCTCCACCCTGACCGAGGTCTCCGTTCAGTGGGCGTGGTAATTCCCATTCTCCTGCATATAGCATAGAAGTTTCAACAAGTTGGAATGTATGCGTGCTGTCCGGTGCCGCCCACATGAGTTCACTTCCTGTTTCAGACGCATAAACTGCTGTTGGATAGGCTCTTTCCACGTTATCCGGGAGCATTTCCGCCGGCCAAAGACAGCCGGATTCCGGTGAGAGTTTATAGTGCGTAAAGAAATTCTCCGCATCAACGTTTATTGAGTCGATAATCACGATTTTCTCCACCCTATCCAGCATATTGCGAGTTTTCTCAAGTTGTGCTACAATGTCGCCGGATTCGTCGGGCAAGGTTTTTCTGCCTTTTTTGAGACCTTTACGGTAAAGTTCTATATCTTCCTCCGCATCGCCTATTCTGTATTCAAGTATTGCGAGAGAAGCAAAAGAAAGCCACGCATCATTTTCTCCTTTTTTTACCGCCGCTCTATAGTTTTGCTTTGCTCTTTCCGTGCTGTCCTGCTGGAGATAACAGTCGCCCAGGAGCATATTTATTTTTCCATTTTTCGGAAATTTCTTTTCAAGCCTGTTCAGCATAGCCACGGCATTCTCCGTTTCGCCGGATTTCATGAGCAATTCCGCCTCCGCCGTACTATCTTCCGCAGCAAAAACATTAGTGGCAAAGCATAGTACCATAAATGCCAATGCCACCACCTTTATACTTATCTTATTTGTAATCATACTTAAACCCTTATTTTTCAACCTTCAAAGTTACTACTTATATTTTTATTGGCAAAAATAAAAAATACGTTTCTTTTTGAATATGCAGTTAATTATAGTAATTTTGCGGAAAAATAGCATTTATTTGTAATGGCAAAAGAAAGAGACATATCCCTTGATGTAGCAAAAGCAATGCTGATAATGCTAATGGTGCTTGGACATTCATTGCCGAGACTTTGTCAATTTAACACTTTTGTCAGTTATTTTAATATGCCGTGTTTTTTCTTTATTAGTGGAATGTTGTTAAAAGAAAGATATGTTACAACGAACATTAAGGAAGGAATAGTCCGGAAAATCAAAGCGTATTATGTAACGTACGTAAAATGGGGTCTCTTTTTCGTACTTATGCATAATGTTTTTGCACTGCTGCATTTTTTCCATCACAGTTATAGTCTCAAAGAGATTTTGAACGGTTGTTTTTGTGTTGTAATAATGTCTAAGCGAGATGACCTTTTTTTACAGGGTTGGTTTCTAAGTTCACTATTTTGGGCATCAATTTTTTCTACGTTACTTATATGTGTCTTAAAAAAGCACAAAATATATTCAAAAACAAATATAGTATTAGCAATATCCGTACTATTAGTATTAGCCTTTTTTGATTTTGTACCAAACATCTCACAATTTTCAGTACAAACCGTATTGGCCTTAACATTTTTTCTATCCGGTTGGCTTTCAAAAGAATTTATAAATAAATATAGTGCATTTCTTGAAAAATACTTTTGGTGGTTATTTTTAGTCCCTTTTATTGCAAGTTTTGAAGAACAAAAACTGATTATTTCTGTTAAAGGATTGGACGCTATACTATATTATGTCATTGCTATTATAGGTACTTTTGCATTTATCGGTTTTTCCAAGTGGATAGCAAAGTATAATACTATTACACCTCTTTTGAATTACATAGGCAACAGAACGTTATACATCCTCATTTTTCATATTCTCTTTATGCGTTTTGTCAGTTTAACATTGTACTATTGCTATGATGACATTCCAATTTATGAATTAACAAAGTTTTATATTATTGAAGGCTATAGGCTTTGGTTCGCTATACCCTACACTATCGTAGGAATTGGCGGCTCATTATTGATGTGGAAATTGTTGCATCTTAATAGTAAATAATCCACTAATTAAATTATTAACATTTTTTATAAAATTTTTCTTGCATATAAATTGTGATTATTATAACTTTGTAATGATTTCAGTTTATAGATACATTATGCAAGATAATATTACATATAAAGCGGTGGAAATGCTAAAGAAAGCAGGCTTGCGACAGTCCCATCAGAGAATTGCAATTCTGCAATTTCTGATGCTTAATGATATTCACCCCACTGCAGAAGATATCTATAATGCTTTGAAAAAAGACTACCCTACAATGTCGCTCACCACAGTCTATAACACACTATAACACACTCAAAACACTATCCGACGCAGGGGCTATAAAAATGCTGAAGATTGAGCGAGAAAATGCACGATTTGACTTTCCTAAAGCCCCTCACAGTCATTTTCGCTGTAAATGCTGCGGCAAAATTTTGGATATTTCAGACCTGCCGGACATTATGCAATACGTTCCCAAGGGTAGTTATCACATCGAAAATGTGGAGATATATTTTCAAGGACTATGTGACGAATGTTTCAACAAAAATCAATAATAATTTTCTAAATAATCATTTTTTATATGGAACTTAAAGGCTCAAAAACAGAAAAAAATCTTCTTGAAGCATTTGCCGGAGAATCTATGGCAAGAAACAAGTACACTTACTATGCTTCTAAAGCAAAAAAAGAAGGTTTCGTACAGATTGCAAACCTCTTTGAGGAAACTGCAGGCAACGAAAAAGAACATGCTAAAATATGGTTCAAACTTCTCCACGAAGGTGAAGTGCCAACTACTTCCGTAAACCTCCTCGACGCTGCTGAAGGCGAAAACTACGAGTGGACAGATATGTATGCAAAATTTGCTGCTGATGCTCGTGAGGAAGGCTTTACTCGCATTGCCGCACTCTTTGAAATGGTAGGCAAAATTGAAAAAGAACACGAAGAACGTTACCGTAAACTTCTTGCAAACGTGGAAGGCGAACTCGTATTCTCTCGCGATGGTGATATGGTGTGGATTTGCTCTAACTGCGGACACATCCACGTTGGCAAAAAAGCTCCTCTCAAATGCCCGGTTTGTGACCACCCACAGGCTTACTTCCATCTCCGTGCAGAAAACTACTAATAAGTAATTTTACAACTAATAATAATCCGGCTAATTGCTGATATG
>SAMEA3663271__coassemble_352_pt1 | contig 16120 bp, 9 predicted proteins | sample SAMEA3663271__metabat2_low_PE_018 | metagenome-assembled genome bin SAMEA3663271 (sample SAMEA3663271) | pig gut metagenome | biome: pig gut; feature: pig-associated habitat; material: faeces | place: China | collected 2013
CAGCTTTAGCCTTTGGTTTGAATAAAGACCAAGATGAAAAAGTTTTGGTTTACGACCTTGGTGGTGGTACTTTCGATGTTTCCGTTCTTCAATTAGGTGACGGTGTCTTCCAAGTATTGTCAACTAACGGTGATACTCACCTTGGTGGTGATGACTTTGACCAAGTAATCATCAACTGGCTTGCAGATGAATTTCAAGCAGAACACAACATTGACCTCCGTAAAGACCCAATGGCATTGCAACGTCTTAAAGATGCTGCTGAAAAAGCGAAAATTGAGCTTTCAAGCACTACATCTTCAGAAATTAATTTGCCATACATTATGCCTGTTAACGGTATTCCACAGCACCTTGTCAAAACTCTCACACGTGCTAAATTTGAACAACTTGCTGATAGCCTTATCAAAGCTACTATCGTTCCTTGCCAACAAGCACTCAAAGATGCAGGACTTAACCCAAGCGATATTGATGAAGTAATTCTTGTCGGTGGTTCCACACGTATCCCGGCAGTTCAAGACATCGTACAAAAATTCTTCAACAAGGTTCCTTCAAAAGGAGTAAACCCTGACGAAGTTGTTGCTGTCGGTGCCGCATACCAAGGTGCATCTATGTCCGGCAATCAAAACTTCAAAGATGTAGTTCTTTTGGACGTGGTTCCACTTTCAGTAGGTGTTGAAACTCTCGGTGGTGTTATGACAAAACTTATTGAGGCAAACACTACTATACCTACAAGAAAAAGTGAGATTTTCTCAACCGCTGCAGATAATCAGCCTTCAGTAGAAATCCACGTTCTTCAAGGCGAACGTCCTATGGCAGCTGACGACAAAACACTCGGTCGCTTCCACCTTGACGGTATTGCTCCTGCACGACGTGGTATTCCTCAGATTGAAGTTACATTTGAAATTGACTCAAATGGTATTTTGAATGTATCTGCAAAAGATAAAGCTACCGGCAAAGAGCAGTCTATTCGTATAGAAGCATCAAGTGGCCTTTCTAAGGACGAAATCCAACGTATGAAAGACGAAGCACAAGCTAATGCAACAGCAGATGCAAAAAGAAAGGAAGAAGCAGACAAAATTAACCAAGCTGACTCTATTATCTTCCAAACAGAACAGCAACTGCAAGACTTAGGCGACAAGCTACCGGCAGACAAGAAATCCATTATTGAAACTGCACTGAATAAGCTTAAAGACGCTCATAAGAACCGTGACATTGCTGCTATAGATGCTGCCATTAAAGAACTTCAAGATGTTTTCGGTCAAGTTCAACAAGACATTCTTAATGCACAACAGCAAGCAGGTGCACAAAATACAGGTGCCGGTAATGACAATCAGAATTCTAACAACGGAGGAAACAATGTTACCGACGTTGATTACGAGGAAGTCAAGTAAATTATACTATACAAATAATTCAAAAAAGGAGGATGCTTGAAATATCGCACCCTCCTTTTTTTGTACCACTTTAATTCACTTTATAATAAAAAGTAGGTCAAGATAATAGAATCTCAACCTACCCTATATCCGCCAAAAGTGAGACGGAAATATTTGTATAAAGTAGTTTTATTTTTTGGAATCTAATTCCTGAAGAAGCACTTGAACAGCCTTATGAAGCTGAGCATCTTCACCGGAAATCATATCTGCAGGATTGACCGGGACAAGCACGTCCGGCTCAAGCTGTTTATTCTCAAGATAAGAACCGTCTTCAAGCTGATAACCAATTACAGGAATTCCAAACACAAGGGAGCTGTCCTGCATAGTCACCCAATTAACGGAAGTCATTGTACCAGGGACAGGCATACCAACGAGTTTACCTATTCCCATGTGCTTATATACCCATGGCGTTCCGTGTGCGTTACTGTAGCAAGCTTCACACATTACCATAATGCTGGGTTTATTCCAACGACGTGACGGCATATCGCATGAAGCTTTGCCCCTTGCTACTTGAGTCAGATATTTAGTACCACTGAAAAGTACTTCTATGTCTTCGTGCATGCGTCCACCGCCATTATTTCTAATATCTATCACTATACCTTCTTTGTTATTATATTTGCCAAGGATATCTGAATAAACAGGACGGAAAGAGTCGTCACTCATAGAGGCTATATGGACATAACCAAGCCTTCCGTTGCTCCATCTTTCAACGTCTTTCGCACGATTATGAATCCATCTTTCATATAGCAAGCTGCGTTCCTTTGATGTAGAAATAGGAGTTATGACTTCTTCTATTTCACTTCCATCACCCGGGTTTATGAAAGAAACGAGCGTTTTCTTACCGGATATATTATTAAAAATTTCGTTTTGGTCGGAATCGTCAGTAATTTCCACTCCATTTATTTTTGTAATTACACATCCCGGAATCATCTTTGACCAAGACTTATCAAACGGACCTCCAATAAGAACCTCGCACACTTTTAATCCATTGCCTTCATAATTCACATCATAAAGTAATCCGAATGATGCTGTTCTATCAGACGCTTTAGACGGTGTTGAATAATACCTTGCACCCGTGTGCGAAACATTGAGTTCACCAAGGAGTTCACTAAGCATTTCTGCAAAATCGTAGTTGTTAGAAATATGCGGCAAGAATTTGCGATAAGATTCCGTCATTTTTTCCCAATCAACTCCATGCATATTTAAATTATAGAATCTTGCACCTTCTTCGCGTTTCACGTAATCAAACATATAATCACGTTCAGCTGCAAAATCTACGTCCTGTTTTGCACCTATGCTTATAGACGTTAGTTTATCACTTTTTGAATCCAGTTTCTTGAGATTATGACCAACCAAGAAAATTTTTCCATCTTTATCCATTTCAAACCCGGCAGCACCTACTTTCTTTGTAACAACTTTTGTTTCTTTTTTGCGAAGTCGGGTTTTCCAAAGGTCAAATGATGTATCTGTTGAAGTTATGAAATATAGAGTTTCACCATCTTTTGTAAGAATCATATCAGCGATATTGGACGAGAATTCCGTGAGCCTTAATTTGCGATATTCAATATTTTCAAATTCTACAATAATATCTTTAACTTTGCTCTTATCGTCATCTTTTTTATCCTTAGAGTCTTTGGTTTCTTTGGATTTTTCTTCTTTTTCCGCTTTTTCTTTTTTCTTTTGTTCTTCTTTGAAAATATCATAATCTTCTTCATTCAGAACAAATTTGTCGTATGATTCACGATTTAAGAAAATTATAAAAATATCGTCTTGCGAACCCCAAGATGCGTGGTTACGCATACCATAAATTTCAGACTGGTATATAATAGCATTTCCATCTAATGCCCAACGCGGATTCCCATCAGTGTAACCACTGTTTGTCAAATTATGTATTTCACCTGTTTCTATATTTATTATTGCAATATCTGAATATGGAGCATGCATATTATCAACGATTTCCGTCAGAATCCATTTACTATCAGGAGACCAAGAATAATTAAAACCCCTTGACTTATATGGAACAGTGGAACCATCGGTTAATTGACGTGATTTACCGGATTTTATATCCATAATCATCAGTTTATCTCTGTCTTGCAAATATGCAATGCTTTTGCCATCTGGTGAATATTGTGGCCTATTTCTTTCCACTTTGTCACTTAAACTGAATATGGGCTTTTCCTCTATCGTAGTGGCAACAGAGAAATAAGCATCGTCATGTTTCATCTCGGCAGTGTAGATATTCCACTGATTGTTACGTTCAGAAGTATATGCAAGTTTTTTACCATCTGTGGACCAACACAAATTTGATTCTGCTTCCGGAGTATTTGTAATCTGTTTCACAGAAGAATGTTCTATTGACGCAACAAACACATCACCACGAGAAGTAAACGCAATCTGCTTTCCATCAGGAGATACTGAGGCAGATTGGGGAGATGTAGAAACTCTATCTGTTTGCGGAACTTCATCGAGAACTAAATCAATTTTAACTTTTTGAGATTTATTGCCGTTTTGTGTATAAATTTCCCCATCGTATGCAAAAGCCAACAATCCATTATTTGCTCTTGAAAGGAACCTGACCGGGTGAGTTTTGAAATTCGTAATTTGAGTAACAGCTTGGGGATTGTCTATATTGAAAGAGTAAACGTTCATAGTTTTCCCATCACGTTCAGAGAGAAAATAAACTGTTTTCCCATCTTCACATAAAACAGGATTTCTATCCTCACCTCCCCTATTTGTCAGATTTAAATAAGTTCCCTGTTTGATATCATATTTCCAAATATCTCTTGTAACTGATGAGGTATGGTGCTTTCTCCATTGGTCTTCCATTCCTTTGTTATCCTGATATATCATCCAACTTCCGTCTTTTGACAATGAAGGCATCTCAATTACAGCAGCAGATACTTGCTTCGTTTTTCCTCCTTCAATGGAGACACTATATAATTCAGTAAATCTGCCACTTGGGAATTGCACAGACTTAATGGGGTCTTGAATAGCGGCAGAGAAAAGGATATTTTTGCCATCTGGTGTAAAAGATTCCGGCGTTTCATTTGCAGAATGTGTAGTCAGTCTTTTGGCAGACCCCCCGGCTGCAGACATTAGAAAAATATCAAAATTCCCTTTTCTGTCACTTGAAAAAGCTATATATTTACCATCCGGTGACCATATAGGACTGCACTCATAAGATGATTGAGTAGTAAGCCTGATAGCAGAGCCTCCTTCCGTGGCTACTTTATAAATATCGCCTTTGTATGTAAACCCTATTTGGCTTCCATCAGGAGAAATTTTTACGTCCCGAAGCCACAAAGGAGTTATAGCAGATGCAGATAATCCAATAACTGCAAGAGCACAACATAAAAAATTCTTTTTCATCGTATGTCTATTGTTTAATAATTTTTATTACCAAGCAAAGGTAATCAAAAAATATGATTAAGACGCTATGTAGATAAATTTTTGAGTATTCCTTTGTGTATTTCGGCATAAAAGTATTAAATTTGTGAAAAATTTAGCAAACACTTTTATATATACATAATTATGTTGAAAACAATTCTTTCTATTTCAGGAAAACAAGGACTATTTCGCCTTATCAATCAAGGCAAGAATATGCTTATAGTAGAATCTTTAATGACAGGTAAAAGAACTCCCGCTTACGCTCATGATAAAATTATATCATTAGGTGATATTGCCATTTACACAGTGGAAAATGATGTTCCTTTGGCTGACGTTTTGGAAACAGTAAGAGAAAAAAATGAAAGTAAAAAAGTTGACACAAAATCTTTAGGCTCTGATGAAGAAATCCGTGCATATTTCAAGGAAATTCTTCCGGATTACGACGAAGAAAGAGTCTATACCACTGATATAAAGAAAGTGTTCAGTTGGTACAATCAACTAATTGATGCCGGTTTTGAATCATTCAAAACAGAAAACACAAAACAGGCTGAAGAATAAAATTTTTTCTTTGGAATAAAAAAAGCGGAATTTGATTCTTCAAGTTCCGCTCTTTTTTTGCACTTATTTTTATAATCTTATTGCATCTTCTGCAATATCATCAGTTATTGCAAAGTCAATAACATCACGTATATTTTTCACATAGTTAAATGTGAGACCTTTCACATACTTTTCAGGGATATCAAGAATATCTTTACGATTATCTTCAGAAAGGATAATTTCTGAAATTCCTGCACGTTTTGCGGCAAGAATTTTTTCACGAATACCACCTACGGGAAGCACTTTGCCTCTAAGTGTAATTTCGCCTGTCATAGCAATACCTCGTTTCACTTTCTTTTGAGTGTAGGCTGAAACTATAGATGTCGCCATAGTGATTCCGGCAGAAGGCCCATCTTTAGGAATAGCTCCTTCAGGAACGTGAATATGTAAATTATACTTATCAAACAGTTCTCCCGGAATTCCTAATAATTGTGCATGTGCTTTAACATATTGCCATGCAATAACGGCAGACTCTTTCATCACGTCTCCAAGATTTCCTGTCAGTGTCGGTCTTTCACCTTTTCCAGGAGCAAGAGAAGATTCTATGAAAAGGATTTCACCACCAACAGAAGTCCAAGCCAATCCTGCTACAACGCCCGCATAATCATTACCTTCATATCTGTCTTTAGTGAATTTTATGACACCAAGGTATGACTGAACGTCTTCTGCACTAATTACTACAGATTGAAGTTCTTCATTCTTGCGTAAATTCTGCAAAACCACCTTTCTAATTACTGCAGCTATTGCTTTTTCCAGTTGGCGTACACCGCTTTCCGCTGTATATGACTCAATGATTACACGGAGTGCTTCTTTTGTGAACGTAATTTCACCTTTTTGCAGACCTGCAAACTCATGTTGTCTCGGAATTAGGTGGCGGAGAGCAATTTCAATTTTTTCTTCAAGAAGATATCCGGGAATATCAATAACCTCCATTCTATCCAAAAGAGGCTGACTAATCGTGGATAACGTGTTTGCTGTAGCAATAAAGAGAACTTTTGACAAATCAAAGTCAACATCTATATAGTTGTCATGAAAATGGCAATTTTGTTCAGGGTCAAGTATTTCAAGAAGTGCAGCAGCCGGGTCTCCCTTGATATCAGCTCCAATCTTATCTATTTCGTCAAGAAGAAGAACAGGATTAGCTTTATTGCATTTTTTCATAGCATCTATAACACGTCCGGGCATTGCACCGATGTACGTTCTTCTATGACCGCGTAACTCCGCTTCATCATGGAGTCCGCCAAGAGAAATACGCTGATACTCGCGTCCGAGTGCCTTGGCTATTGAGATTCCGAGTGAAGTCTTACCCACACCCGGTGCACCTACAAGACAAATAATAGGAGCATTACCTGTAGGATTTTGAATCATAAGAGCAATTTGCTCCAATACTCTTTCTTTAACCTTCTCAAGTCCGTAATGGTCTTCATTGAGAATCTCCTCTGCTTTTTCAATATCTTTGTTTGGCTCAGAGTAGATGCCCCATGGTAGTTCAAGTATAGTGTCAAGAAATGAATATTGAATAGAGTAGTCCGGCGACTGCGTGTTCAGTCTTCTAAGTTTTTCTACTTCTTTATCAAAATATTTACGTATATTTTCCGGAAAATTTATTTTCTCTGCTCTTTTAATGAAAGCTTGGGCATCATCGTCATCGCCGTATAATTCCTCACGTATAGCTTCCATTTGCTGCTGAAGAAAAACGGTTTTATTTTGTTCCGAGAGCTGATGTTGTGCCTTTTCCTTGATAGACTGAGTGATATTGAAAAGTTCTACGCACTTATGAAGTTCTATAAGCAAATTTTCCGCACGTGTGCTTAGTTTACTCAAAGATAATAAATTCACCTTTACATCAACCGGTATAGGCATATTTGTTGACAACATATTCACTACAATCTCAGGGTCCTCAATGTTTTGCAAATTAAATGCAAGTTCATTGATAGCCTCTTGCGATGAATTTTTTATTAGTTGCCTGCTCGTTTCTACAATAGATGTGAGTATTGCTTTGAATGATTTAGAGTCAAAAGTTTTATTTTCCCTACATTTAGAAATCTTTGCAGACAATGCACCGGGAATAAGTTGTCTTGCTCCCTCACCTTTAATAGTAAATTTTTCTTTACCATACACAAGTGCAGCCTTTTGTCCATCAGGTAGAGGGATTATTTGCAAAATATCAATAATTACACCCACTTGATAGAGGTCGTTCAGCTCAGGATACTCAGTATCGGAAGATTGTTGGCAAACAAGACCCAGAGAAATCTTATTTTTCATTGCATATTCTGCAGTTTCAATAGCATTTGCTCGGGTCAAGGTAAGAGGAATATGAACCTTTGGGAAAAGAACTAAATTTCTGGTGGGCAATAAAGGTAAATCATTCAAATCAACGGGTTTGAAATCACTTTTTTGCTTTATATCAATTTGCCCAACTTGCATTATTTGTGTGTGTCGTCCGTCATCGTTAAACATAATTCTTTTACTTTTCCTTTAAGTTCTACAGTTCTTTTTATTAAATACTACAATCAAATAGCAAAAGGTGTGCCAATTTTTTATTTATTGCGAATAATCATATATAAACAGACTAACAATAAATAGTAAGAGTATGGCTTAAATTTATTCTGCCATACTCTTTAGAATTATTTAATAATAGTGTTAACGTCAAAAACTTGTAATTATAACAGACTGATAGAACGTGAAATGAATTTGCTCAAATCTTCACCGCGTAAAAGTCCGTTACCGAGTAAAGCAAGATCGATAATTTGACCGATTACGGGAATGGTCTTTGAATAATCAGCAATCACAGTTTCAAGTTCTTTACGTTTTGCAGAGACTTGGTCCTCAAGGTCTTCTATTTGTTTACGTTGCTCGTCATTGAGTGTCTCACCATCTTTTACACTATTTCTAACACCTTCAATTTCTCCATTCTTCTGAGATATTTCATCTTCAAGAGGTTGCACTTGAGTGTTAAGTGTAGAAAGAGCATTATCTTTGATTTTCACAACAAGGGGATGATCCACGTTTACAATCAAGTTGTAGCTGTCAGGCATTTCTGCATAGAAACTCATACCCGGTTGCATTGCTGCCATTTCCTTCATTCTTCTCATATACTCATTTTGAGTAATAATAATAGGATTTGCAGCTTCACCCAACGCCTCAAAGGTTACAATAAAGTTTGCAGAATCAACTTTTGGCAACTGTGATGAGAAAACAGTAGTAAGTGTATTTCTATCTAAAGCAGAAAGATTTACGTCTTTTTTATTATCTTTTTGTATGATATTCTCAACAACATCTGCATCAACACGACTAAAACGAGATTTCTCAAATTTTCTTTCAAGCAACTGAATGAAATGACTATCAAGTTGCCCGTCCATAAGTAGTACATTGTATCCTTTATCTGAAGCAGACTTGATATAATTGTATTGCCCTACTTTATCTGTTGCATAAAGATAAATTAGTTCTCCTTCTTTATCCGTCTGCTCCGGCTGAATAAGAGTTTTGTATTCATCAAATGTAAAATATTTGCCTTCAGTGTCTTTGAGAAGTGCAAATTTCATTGCAGATTCGCAAAATTTTTCATCTGTCAACATTCCGTATTCAATGAAAATCTTAATATCGTCCCATTTTTCTTCAAAATCGCTACGAGAGTTTTTGAATATATCCTCAAGACGCGAAGATACTTTTTTTGTAATGTAAGAGGCAATTTTCTTTACAGAACTGTCACTCTGAAGGTAAGAACGAGAAACGTTAAGTGGGATATCCGGTGAATCTATCACTCCCTGAAGAAGCATTAGGAAGTCCGGAACAACACCTTCCACAGTATCCATTACAAATACTTGATTACAATAGAGCTGGATACGGTTCTTGTTTACCTCAAAGTTGTTCTTGATTTTTGGAAAGAAAAGAATACCGGTTAGAGTGAACGGAAGGTCCACATTTAAGTGAATCCAAAACAGAGGGTCGTCCTGCCCCGGATAAAGTTCATGATAAAAACCGATATAGTCTTCATCCTTGAGTTCTGAAGGCTTTTTCATCCAAATAGGAGCAGTTTTATTCACTACTTTATCCTCATCGGTATCAACGTATTTTCCGTCTTTCCATTCTTGTTCTTTACCAAAGATAACTGGAATAGGAAGGAAACGGCAGTATTTTTTTAGTAATGATTCAATTCTTTCTTTTTCAAGAAATTCCAAATTATCATCATCGATGTAAAGTACTATATCTGTACCTCTTTCGGCTTTATCCGTTTCTTCCATTGAGTATTCCGGACTGCCGTCACAAGTCCAAAGAACTGCTTTTGCACCATCTTTGTAAGATAAGGAGCGAATTTCAACTTTCTTTGATACCATAAAAGCTGAATAGAAACCGAGACCGAAATGACCTATAATTGCATTTGCACTATCTTTATATTTATTCAAGAATTCTTCCGCACCGGAAAATGCAATTTGGTTTATATATTTATCTACATCTTCAGCAGTCATTCCGATTCCTTTATCAGAAACCGTGAGTGTCTTGGCATCTTTGTCAATGCTGATTGATACTGTGAGATTATCAATATTGCCATTATATTCGCCACAATTGGCAAGAGTACGAAGTTTTTGCGTGGCATCTACGGCATTAGAAACAAGTTCACGGAGAAAAATCTCGTGGTCACTATAGAGAAATTTTTTAATTACCGGAAAAATGTTTTCAGTTGTAACTCCAATATTTCCTTTTTGCATAACAGTATATTTAAGTTATTAGTTTTGATTTCTGCTTGTTGTTATGCAAAACTTGTGCCAAAAAAAATAGAGTCTGCTCAAAAAAAAGAACAGACCCAAAAATTATATTATACAATGATTAGTTTGCAAGTTCTGAGAGAAACTTAATGCGAACAAGACGAATTTCCTCCTCCGTACATTCATTTCCCAGTTCTTCTATAGCAGATTCCAAATCATCGCTTTCGCTTTCTTTGAAGTAATCATATATATCATACTGCTTGTCCTCATCAATTACTTCATCAACAAAATAGTTGATATTGATTTTGGTACCGGAATACACTATAGCTTCAATCTGATCCAATAGTTCATCAAATTCCAGCCCTTTAGACTCCGCAAGTTCATCAAGTGCAATTTTCCTGTCAATAGCTTGAATGATAGAAATTTTCAATTTACTCTTATTTGCTACGGAACGAACGCGTAAATCCTCAGGACGCTCTATTTCATTTTCTTCTACATGAGTTTTAATTACTTTAAGGAACTCTGCACCATATCTTTTTGCTTTACCCTGTCCTACACCGGGAATAGTGGCAAGTTCATCCATAGTAATAGGATAAGTAGTTGCCATAGCTTCAAGCGATGGGTCTTGGAAAATAACGTAAGGAGGCAACCCAAGTTTTTTTGCTTCTTTCTTGCGTAAGTCTTTAAGAATTGAATATAATTCCGGGTCAACAGCACATGCTGCTCCGCTTTTCATAATCACCGGTTCATCTTCTTCTGCAAAATCACGGTCCTCAACAATCTTGAAAGACTCCGGCTTTTTAAGGAAACCTAAACCCTTTGATGTTATTTTTATCAATCCGTAGTTTTCAATATCTTTGCTTAAATAGCCTGCTATAATAGCTTGACGTATAACTGCATTAAGCAATCTGTCATCTGCAGTCTCTTCACACCCAAAAACTTCAAGTTCGTTATGATGATAAGATTTCACATCGGCAGTTTCTTTGCCAAGCATAACATCTATAATATAGTTTGGCTTAAATTTCTCTTTAAGTGCAGCTACAGTTTCAATTACTGCACATAACATATCTTTTGCTTCCACTTGTACCTTTGGATTTAAACAGTTATCACAGTTTCCGCAATTATCTTCTTTATATTCTTCACCGAAATAATGCAATAGAGTTCGTCTGCGACATACTGAAGATTCCGCATAACTTGCAGTTTCGAGTAATAGTTGTCTTCCTATTTCTTGCTCAGCAATCGGTTTGCTTTGCATAAACTTTTCAAGTTTCTGCAAGTCTTTTGCAGAATAGTATGTAATGCACAAACCTTCTCCGCCATCACGTCCGGAACGCCCTGTTTCTTGATAGTAACCTTCAAGTGACTTCGGAATATCATAGTGAATCACAAAGCGTACGTCAGGTTTGTCAATACCCATGCCAAATGCAATGGTTGCTACAATTACATCTACTTTTTCAAGCAAAAAGGCATCTTGGTTTTCAGAACGTGTCACTCCGTCCATACCTGCGTGATATGGCAATGCTTTGATATCATTTACCTGCAACAATTCCGCCAATTCTTCCACTTTTTTACGGCTCAAGCAATATATAATACCGGATTTGCCTTCTTGATTTTTTACAAAACGGATAATATCTTTATCAACATTTGCTGTTTTTGGTCTTACCTCGTAATATAAATTTGGCCTGTTAAAAGAAGATTTGAACACCTGTGCGTCATGCATACCTAAATTCTTCTGAATATCGTGTTGCACTTTGGGTGTTGCTGTAGCAGTAAGTGCTATTACAGGTCTCTGACATATTGAATTTATAATAGGTCTAATCTTCCTGTATTCCGGACGGAAATCATGTCCCCATTCGGAAATACAGTGAGCTTCATCTACTGCATAAAAAGATATTGGGACTGTTTTCAAAAATTCAATATTCTCCTCTTTAGTCAATGACTCCGGTGCAACATAAAGCAACTTTGTCTTTCCAGTCGCAATATCCGCTTTAACCTGGTCTATGGCAGACTTGTTAAGACTGGAATTAAGGAAATGTGCCACCACGTCATCTTCAGAAAAATTTCTCATTGCATCAACTTGATTTTTCATCAAAGCAATAAGAGGAGAAATGACAATCGCTGTTCCTTCCATTAAAAGTGCGGGCAACTGATAGCACAAAGATTTACCCCCGCCGGTTGGCATGAGTACAAAGGTGTCGTGACCTTCAAGTAGCGACATCATTATATCTTCCTGGTTTCCCTTAAAAGTGTCAAAACCAAAATGAAGCTTAAGTGCGTCCGTTAAGTCTTTCTTTGTAATCATAGCGAGAGGAGGTATTGAATTATTGTTGTTTTTTATAAAGTTTTGCTTAATTATTATTCGTTATTTGCTGATATGGCTTCAAAATTTGCTTTAACTAATCTTTCTAAAACATAGTCTTTATTGATAGTTAACGATTTAATCTTCTTTGATGGTGAATCAAACATTGCATCTATCATCACAGTTTCTACAATAGACCGCAGACCACGTGCACCAAGCTTGTATTCTATCGCTTTATCCACAATTGTATCTAATGCATCATCTGTGAAAAACAGCTTAATTCCGTCCATCTTAAAGAGTTTTACGTATTGCCTTACGATAGCATTTTTTGGTTCGGTAAGGATTCTACGCAACGCATTCCTATCAAGTGGTTCAAGATTCGTCAATATAGGCAAACGACCTATAATCTCAGGGATAAGACCAAAAGCACGCAAGTCTTGTGGAGCCACATGGTGCAAAAGATTTTCTCTTTCTTGCTTGGAAACCTTGTTTGCTTGAGCATAACCCACTGTATGAGTGTTAAGTCTTTGTGCAATTTTTCTTTCAATCCCTTCAAAAGCCCCACCACATATAAAGAGAATGTTTTTAGTATCCACAGGAATCATTTTTTGCTCCGGGTGCTTTCTTCCCCCTTGAGGCGGCACGTTAACAATAGACCCCTCAAGCAGTTTGAGCAAACCTTGTTGCACACCTTCACCGCTGACATCTCTTGTAATAGATGGATTGTCTCCTTTACGGGCAATTTTGTCTATTTCATCTATAAATACAATGCCCTTTTCTGCACGATGAACATCATAATCAGCTGCTTGTAACAAGCGAGTGAGTAATGATTCTATATCTTCGCCCACATATCCGGCTTGTGTTAGAACAGTAGCATCTACAATAGTAAACGGCACATTGAGCAGTTTTGCAATACTCTTGGCGAGCAATGTTTTGCCCGTTCCGGTAGGTCCAACAAGGATGATGTTGCTTTTTTCAATTTCAGTATCATCTTTTTCGTCTGTTTGCAAAAGTCTTTTATAGTGGTTATAGACAGCTACAGACAAATACTTTTTTGCATCTTCCTGACCAATAACATACTTATCTAAAAATTCACAAATTTCTTTTGGTTTTGGAATATCTTTAAGGCTGAGATTGGATTTTTTAGTTTCAACATCTTCATTTAATACTTTTACCTTGTACTCATCAAAGATGTGTTGTGCCTGATTTACACAATCCGCACAAATATATACTCCCTCATATAAAGGAGACGGCAAAAGCGGCATATTCCCGGAAGGAATAGCACCGCAAAAGCAACATGATTCTTGTACTTTTTCCTTTTTTGCCATATTATTGTTTTGCCTTTATCAAAACTTTATCAATCATTCCGTAATCACATGCTTCTTGAGCTGTCATCCAATAGTCACGGTCAGAATCACGGTAAACATCTTCGTATGATTTTCCGGAATGTGTTGAAATTATCTCGTAAAGTTCTTTTTTCAATATTTGGATTTGTTTGGCAGTAATTTCAATATCACTTGCTTGACCTTGTGCACCGCCCATTGGCTGATGAATCATTACCCTTGAATGTTTCAATGCAAAACGTTTACCTTTTTCACCTGCTACAAGGAGAACCGCTGCCATAGAAGCCGCCATACCTGTACAAATTGTAGCAACGTCACTGGAAATATACTGCATTGTATCATATATTCCGAGACCTGCATAAACAGACCCACCGGGGGAATTAATATATATTGAGACGTCCTTACCGGGGTCACAAGAGTCAAGATAAAGGAGTTGTGCTTGAATTACGTTTGCAGTATAGTCATTCACATCTGTTCCCAAGAATATAATTCTATCCATCATAAGACGTGAAAAAACGTCCATTTGTGCAACGTTTAGCTGTCGTTCTTCAATAATAGTGGGATTTATATAACTTGAAATAATTCCTGAGGCAGTTGCCTTGGAATTTAATGCTTCTGCAGCTTGGTCAAATGCTAAACCATTATAACCTAAATGTTTTACAGCAAAATTTCTAAAATCTTTATTCATAATTTGAGGATTTATTTCATAATCATAATTCAAAGTTACTATTTTTTTTTGACATAACAAATTCTTTTCAACATATTAGCAAAAAAATAATCGCATTTTTTATAACACATTATATGTACACAGAACAACAACAATATCAAAATACAAGATTAAATAAGGTAAAATTTGCCATTTTGGTGTTCTCAATTGGTAAAAATAGGCAAATAGTTCGCAAATATTACGAATTTGTGAAAATTTTCTTGAAAATATTTTGAAAATTAGAAAAAACATTATACATTTGCGAAACTGAATAAGTGTAGAGTTAAAGTTTTAGGACTTTTGCATCTGCTTTTTTATTAACTATTTAAATTAATGTATTATGAATGCTTACAGAAATGTTGCTTGTTTCTTTGTAGCTATGACAATTGCAAGTTCAGCCGTTGCACAGTCATACTATGATGATGACATCTACTACAATGCAGACAAAGCAAAAAAGGAAAAGGCTGAAAAAGCGAGACAAGAATCTCAAGTTTCAAACCAAGGTTATGGTAAAACTTATAGTCAGCCGCTCCCCGGTTCTGATTCATATACAGTTTATACCGACAATACTCGCGACGTTGATGAATATAATCGTCGTTACCTCAACACTCAGGCTGCCGATACAACACAAGTGTCAAACATAGATTCAGAAGAGTTCTCTTGTACGAGACAAATTGAAAGATTCTATAACGACCAGATTGTTTCAGGTAGCAATGACGAAGAATTGATTGAATATTATTCCAATGCTCAATTGGCATACGAGATACCGAAAATTGAAATATCAGTTATCAGAACTATAGATTTTTGGAGTCCGTATTATTGGACAATAGTTCGTCCATACAGTTGGTATCCATCATGGGGCTTTTCATATTATGACCCATGGACATACTGGTATTATGGTTGCCCTGCTTGGGACTATTCATGGCACTTTGCATACGGACATTGGCACAATAAATTCCACTACCCCAGACCTGATTGGACATGGGCATACCGCGGTCCTTCTTATTCACCAAGTTACTCACACAGCGGTGTAAGCGGACAGCACAGAAGAAGTGCGACAAGAACTACTAAAACCGGTTCTGATACATTCAGAAAGAGTCCAACCGGCAGTGGTTCAACATATAATAGAGTTGACAATGCGTCCGGAAAACATAATGCCGGAAATGCATCAAGAGCAAATAGGTCTAACCGTTCATCTGTATCCTCTAATAGAGGTAGCGATAACATTATTACCAATACAGGGAATTCCGGTTCATTCTCAAGAAGCAACAGAAGTTCAAGCTTTAGTTCAGGTAATTCCGGTTCACGTCAAAGTGGCAGTATGAGAGGCGGACGCTCACGCAGATAATAATCTTTAGGCTACAAATAACGTTAATCCCGGTGCTAATTCATCGGGATTAATATTATAAGAAATCGGAAATCTAAAAGGGTACATATTTCGTTATTTAAGATAAATGTTATATATTTGTAATATAAATAATTGAGCAAATAATTTGCATAATCAAAAAACAATTGAAATACATTATGAAAAAGTTATTTTTTACACTCTTTTCAATATCTTTTGCCACTTCGGCTTTTGCCCAAACAGCCGTTGATGCATACCAGTTAGCACCAACCGACTTGAGAGGTACGGCAAGATTTATGTCTATGGGAGG
>SAMEA3663271__coassemble_370_pt1 | contig 15334 bp, 13 predicted proteins | sample SAMEA3663271__metabat2_low_PE_018 | metagenome-assembled genome bin SAMEA3663271 (sample SAMEA3663271) | pig gut metagenome | biome: pig gut; feature: pig-associated habitat; material: faeces | place: China | collected 2013
CCACTTTGGAAATTGGAGCACCTGCGGGGAGGCAGATGAGGGATTTAATTCCGTTTCTTGTAGCACCGAGAGCCACACCCTGTGCATGGTTTCCGGCAGAACATGCTATCACACCGCGACTTTTTTCTTCCGCAGTAAGTTGTGAAATTTTGTAGTAGGCACCGCGGAGTTTGAAAGAGCCTGTGAGTTGCAGACACTCCGGTTTGAGATAGACATTTGCGTCTTCACGGATAGATGTAGGTACTAATTTCGGGTGGCGAGCCACGTCTTTTAATACTTCTTGTGCTTTGTAGATTTCTTCTATGTTAAGCATTGCGTTAGTGAGTATTATGTAAGTTGTTTTTGATAATCAGTTGTCTTGTTCAAGTCTTTTTTGCTTGGCTTTAATGGCTTTTTCTTTCCAGAATTTGGCCTCTTTGTCCATACCGGCTTCGGTGTAATGTTCTGCCAGAGCTTCAGCCCCTTCATAGTGTCCGAATTCGTAGTCTTCCTCGTAGAGTTTGAGTGCAAGGCGAATATTTTTCGGTGTTCCTACTCCGAAATAGAACATATATCCATAGTTGTAGGACTGTTCATGGGGGTCCAGTTCATAGGCTTGCTGCTGGAATTTGAAAGCAGTGTCATTTAATTCCTCATCTTCATATTCTTTTCCTTCCGCAAGTGAGAAAAAGTGGTCGGAGAGGATAGCACAGGCACGAACACTGTCACGTTCTGCGGCATATTTGAGATAATCTACGCCAAATTCAGGGTCTTCGCCTTCTGTGGAATCAAGAAAATATTCTCCGAGCCATATAGCGGCTTCAACGGCGTAACTACCGCCTTTTTTGAAGCACATTTCCATGAATCTTTCTGCATCGTACCAGTCGTACTTGCTGTTATCCGCATAGCCGTAGTAGCACATCAGAGCCATATTGTACATAGAGCGGGCGTCGCCAAGCTCAATACCTTTTTCTAATGCCACTGTGGCATCATCGTAGTCTGCCTGAAGGTAATGAGCTTCGCCCAGAAGTCCGTAACCCGAGGGGTCTCCTGCGTCAATCAGTGAGTCCGCCTCGTTAAAAATGCTTTCTATGTCGTCTGTTTCTGTTGGCATATTATTTTGAAAGCTTTTCGTGCATAGCTGCAGCTGCTTTACGTCCGTCGCCCATAGCAAGAATAACTGTTGCACCGCCTCTTACTATATCACCGCCGGCAAAGAGCATCGGGATAGATGATTCAAGTGCCTCGCTCACCACGATTGTGCCTTTAGGTGAAATGTTCAAGCCTTCCACGGAGTTTGGGATAAGCGGGTTTGGAGATACGCCAACGCTCACGATTACTATATCCACATCTATTTCGTCTATAGCACCTTCAATAGCCACCGGTGAGCGTCGTCCGGAAGCGTCAGGTTCACCGAGCTCCATACGTTGCACACGCATAGTGCGGACGTGTCCGTTTTCATCGCCAATGTATTCTATAGGGTTGCAGAGAGTCATGAATGTTACGCCTTCTTCTTTTGCATGGCGAACTTCCTCCAAACGTGCAGGCATTTCCGCTTCGCTGCGGCGATAAACAATCATAGCAGTTTCCGCACCCATACGTCGTGCGGTTCGGACAGAGTCCATGGCAGTGTTTCCACCGCCAATCACTGCAATGCGTTTGCCTTTGAGCACCGGAGTGTCCCAGCCTTCGTGTCCCGCACCCATAAGGTTTATTCTGGTGAGATATTCGTTTGAGGACATTACACCAATGAGGTTTTCGCCCTTGATACCCATAAATCTCGGCAGTCCTGCACCGGAAGCCACGAAAATGCCGTCAAAGCCATCGCTGATAAGGTCATCGTAGCTCAGTGTTTTGCCCACAACGCAGTTTTTTACGAATTTCACTCCCAAACTGCGGAGTGAATCTATTTCCACATCTACCACTGCGTTTGGCAGACGAAATTCCGGAATACCGTATTTGAGTACGCCGCCAATTTGGTGAAGTGCTTCAAATACAGTCACTTCATAGCCACGTTTTATCATATCGCCGGCAAATGAGAGTCCGGCAGGTCCGGAACCTATCACTGCCACTTTCTTCCCGTTGCGGCTTATCTGCTGAGGTGCGGCTGTATCGCCGTTTGTGCGAGAATAGTCTGCAGCAAAGCGTTCCAAGTAGCCGATAGCCACCGGTTCGCGTTTCATTTTGTTGTAAATACACTTGGATTCGCACTGGCGTTCCTGCGGACAAACTCTACCGCAAACAGCAGGGAGTGCACTTGTCTCTTTCAGCACTGCAGTGGCTTGAGCAAACTCACCGCGTTCAATGTTTTTGATGAATCCGGGAATATTTATAGCCACAGGGCAGCCGGTCATACATTGAGGGTCGGGGCAGTCGAGGCAACGGCGTGCTTCCACGAGTGCCTGTTCTTTTGTCAGCCCTTGGTTTACTTCCTCATTACATGTAATGCGGTAGTTAGGGTTAAGTTCCGTCATTTTAGCACGAGGAATGGCGGTACGTTCTTTAGCTGTCATAGATGCACGGAGCTCTTCACGCCACTGTGCATCGCGAGGTGATATGGTAGGCATAGTGTTAATTATCTGATAATAGGGTTATATGCTCTGAGTCGCATCATCATTTCGTTGAAATCCACTTTGTGTGCATCAAATTCCGGTCCGTCAACGCACACGAACTTTGTTTTGCCGTCCACAGTAACGCGGCAAGCACCACACATGCCTGTACCGTCCACCATAATAGTGTTCAGTGAGCAGATTGTGGGCACATCGTATTTTTTTGTGAGTTCAGACACGAATTTCATCATTATTGCCGGACCGATAGTTACGGCATGGTCCACTTTTTCGCGGAGAATTACACTCTCAACGCCTTGTGTCACAAGTCCTTTATTGCCATAGCTTCCGTCGTCTGTCATAATAATCACTTCGTCTGAATACTTGCGAACTTGTTCTTCAAGAATGATAAGTTCTTTTGTACGAGCGGCGAGTACGGAAATCACACGGTTTCCTGCTTCTTTCATTGCTTTTATGATAGGGAGCAGGGGAGCAACGCCCACACCGCCACCGGAGCAAACCACAGTTCCGTATTTTTCAATTTTTGTGGCACGTCCGAGCGGACCGACAACATCATCAAGATAGTCACCTGCATTGAGTGCACAGATTTTTGTTGTGGAATCACCCACCGCTTGCACTACAAGGGTGATTGTGCCTTTTTTCGTATCTGCATCTGCTATTGTGAGAGGTATTCTTTCACCTTTTTCGCCGCAAATCACTATCACAAAGTGACCGGGACGGCGAGAACGAGCAATTAATGGTGCTTCCACCACTAATTTCACAACTTTCTCAGAGAAATATTCTTTCTCAACTATTTTGTTCATATCTTAGTTTGTAACTTATTGTTATAATCAATGAGCAAAGTTACTACATTAGTTTTAATTGTCAATAAAAAAAGAGTTATAAATGTAAAAATTGGCAAACCCCTCGGGATTTTGCCAATTTTTATGGGTGTTATGTTTTGCTGCAAGTTTGTTTGAAACTTGCGTGGTGCAAAATTATTCAAATTCTACCATTACCTGGTCTGTGTTCACAACATCGCCCGGTGCTACGAAGATGCGTTTAACTGTGCCTTCAATTTCAGAAGCTACATCGTTTTCCATCTTCATTGCTTCGTAAACGAGGATTGTCTGTCCTTTCTTTACTTTGTCGCCCGGTTTTACGTCAACGGATACAATTTTTCCGCCCATGAGTGCTTTCTGAACAGGACCTGTGATAGGTTCTTCTGCCTTTTCTGCAACTTTTTCTTCCGGCTGTTCTGCTGTTTTCTTGGCAGCTATTTCGGCTTCACGGATTTTCTGCAAGAATGGTTTAGCCACGTTTGGAAGAAGTTCGAGGAGAAGTTCTTCTTCACGGTTAGCAGCGAGTTTTACCCCTCCTTCAAGTACCGGATTTTCCGGCTGTTTGTAAGAAGAAACATCGTAAGCCTTTTCAATAGGAGAGCCTGTGATTTGTTCACGGAAAGCAGGGTCGATAGGCACAGGAGTTTCACCGTATTCACCTTTCACGAGAGAGATGAACTGATTGGACTTGTTAGCATAGTCAGGATTGCCTTTTTTGCGGTCAATGGCAAGGTTTACAGCCTGTGCACCAACGATTTGGCTGGTAGGAGTAACGAGTGGCACAAGACCTGCATCACGGCGAACCTTCGGGATAAGTTTCATAGCGTCTTCGAGGAGGTCGCTGGAGTTAAGAGCCTGGAGCTGAGCCACCATATTTGAGTACATACCGCCCGGAACTTCTGCGTGCTTAACGAGTTCGTTAGGTTTTGGGAATCCGAAGTATGCTTCAATAGCGTGGCAAGCATCAAGGAGAGTATCTTCATCGAGTGCTTTTGCAGCAGCAATGGCTTTGTCGAAGAGTGCGTCAACTTCTGCAGGGAGTTTGTCTGTGAGCGGGTCAAAGTCAATTGGGAATTTGTCTTTGTTGAGGTCAAATGCAGCAAGGTCTTTACGAGTTTGTTTAAGTTCTGCACGGATTTTGCTTACTGCTTCCATATTTGCATCCACTTCAATTCCGAGTTTCTGACAGAATACGTAAATAAGTTCAATTGCAGGAGCGGCAGAGCCACCGCCGAACCACCAGATGTTAGTATCCAGAATATCTACACCGTTTATCACTGCCATAAGTGAAGAAGCGAGTCCGTAGCCCGGAGTACAGTGAGTGTGGAAGTCAACGTCAACCTTAACAGCTGCTTTGAGTTTGCTGATAATGGAAGCTGCACGGAGTGGAGAAACAAGTCCTGCCATATCCTTGAGTGTGATGATTTTAGCACCAAGTGCTTCCATTGTTTTAGCTTTTTCCACAAAGTACTCGTCTGTGAAAATCTTCTTTGGCTCTTCATCTTTTTTGCCAAAAAGGCGAGCGAAGAAGCCTGCTTTTTTCACCGGCTCTGATTTCGGGTCCACAGTATAGCAAACTGCACCGTCCGGAATACCTCCAAGGTCGTTTATGAGTTTGATAGATGCTTTTACGTTGTTTATATCGTTGAGAGCGTCAAAAATACGCATCACGTTAAGACCGTTTTTGATAGCTTCTTTGTAGAAACCTTCAAGCACGCTATCCGGATAAGGAACGTAGCCGAAGAGGTTACGACCGCGGGAAAGTGCGGAAAGGAGTGATTTTCCCTTCATTGCATTGCTTGCAGAGCGGAGACGGTCCCATGGAGATTCGTTGAGATAACGCATTACTGAGTCCGGCACAGCACCGCCCCAAACTTCCATAATGTAGAAGCCGGCATTTTCATAGAGAGGGAGAAGACGGTCAATGTTTTCTTGTTTCATACGGGTAGCAAAAAGTGATTGCTGTCCGTCACGGAGAGTCAAGTCTCTGATTTTAAGTTTTTTTGTTGCCATCATGAAAAATTTTTTTGCCTGGCACTACACGTTGTGTGAAGTGCCAATTTGGTGATATACTTTTGTTTTTTATTTTGTTTTCGTTATTAAACGTTTGTAGTCGCAAATGTAAACATTATTTTTTTATTATGGAAATATTTCCTTAATTTTTTGTTAATTTGCGGTTATGTTTCATAGTAATCATAAAAAAAAGTGTAACTTTGCATAATCTTAAAACAAAATTGCACTACACTATGTTTGATTTCTTTTTCGGAAAGAAAAAGGCGGAATTGCCTGAATTGTTTTTTCACACGGATATTCACTGCCACATTATGCCGGGAGTGGATCATGGTTCGCCCGATGTGGAAACATCTCTGGAACTCATTGAGAGCGAGCAGTCGTGGGGGATAAATCGCATAGTGCTGACATCTCACGTCACGGAATCCACCTTTGAGAATAATCCGGAAACGCTTGCAGCCGGCTTTGAAAGGCTCACAAATGCTGTTTCTGCAGCAAAAAAAGATATAAAACTTGCTTATTCTGCGGAATATCGCCTGGATTCTCTCTTTACGGAGCAATACAAAGAGGGTAAACTGATAAAAATGCCGGGTGACTTTCTGCTCGTGGAAAATTCCTTTATTCAGGAGCCGTGGGGACTTGATAATCTGCTTTTTGACTTGAAAATCAATGGGTTCAAAACCATAATGGCTCACCCGGAGCGTTTTTGCTACTACTACGATGACAAAAAACGCTACGACAACCTTCATGCGGCAGGAAATTATTTCCAAGTAAACTTGCTGAGCCTATCCGGCTATCATGGCAGTGATGCAAAAAAGATTGCAGAGTGGCTTGTAATCAAAGGTTATGCGGATTTTCTCGGGACGGATATTCATCATCGTGCCCATGTGGAGGCGATTGACAAATATCTTCGTTCCAAGGAGTTCAAAAAACTTATGCCTATGCTTGAGAAAACCGTTAAAAACGATGAATTGCCGTTTTGACGGTTTGGATTTGTAGCCTTTGAGGAGTTTGCGACATATTTTTATGTGGCATAACAAAAATTTCAATTTTTCTGCGTATCTTTGCGAATTATAAGCACAATAACCTGACTGAAAATGAATTTCAAGAAATCTGTTTTGACGGCTTTGGCTTTTATGCTTGCTTTAGTGTGTGCCTCAGCCCTTGATTTACCAATAAAGAAAGTAAACGGCAAGATATATTACTATTACGTTGTGCAAAAGTCTGACGTGATTTATTCTCTGCCGGAAAAAATAGGCTTGCCGCGTAAAGATATTCTCAAGTATAATCCTAATGCTGTAGACGGCGTTTCTGCAGGCATGGTGCTGACCGTACCTGTGGAATACGATGCACAAATAAAAAAAGGCTACTACGTTATCCGTCATAAAGTGCAGTCGCACGAAACTATTTACGGTGTGGCTAAACAGTACGGAATATCGCCGGATAGAATAATCGACTTTAATCCGTCGGCTGCGGAGGGTATTCGCGGACTTGTGCTTGATATACCTGTTTCCAAAGCCGAGGAGCAACTTGCACGTGAAGAATCGGTGCCGGAAGTAAGTCCTGTTCCCGCAGATACTATCGTGGTTAGCCAACCGGCTCCGGGAGTGATGGTATCTATAGACGTGGAAATAGACGATGTGCCTGTTGCGGAAGAACAAGTAGAGGAATCCGAGAGATACCTTGTTGATTCTGAAGACAGGCTGAAAGAAGGTATTGCACTCGTTGAGCAGCCGGAAGAAGAAAAAACTTTTTCCATTGCTTTGATGCTTCCTTTTGACTTGGAAAAAGAACAGGAAAGCAAACATTCACAGTTATATACGGAATTTTATCGCGGCTTCCTTATGGGTGTGGAAAAACTAAGCCACGAGGGCGGCAAAGTGACACTTGAAGCATACGACAGCACTATGCCTGTGGATTCACTCAAAACGAAAATCACAGGTAAGCAAAATGTGATTATTACGTCTGACAATTTCCGGCAGTTAGAAGATATTGCAAAAATCGTAAACGAAAATGCTCCGAGTTCCATGGTGTTTAATTTGTTTGCGGTGAAAGATACAACAAATGTGACTAACCCTTCCGTAATACAGGCAAATATACCTCGCAAGCAAATGTATGATGCTGCAATACGTTCATTTATCACTCGCTACGAAGGTTATACTCCTGTGTTTATTGCAAGAATAGACGGCAGTGCGGACAAGTCTGATTTTACGTCGCAACTCAAGGATACTCTCAAAAACAAAGGAGTTGAATATAAAGAAATCGTGTTCCGCAACTTCCTGGGCAAAGATAATCTTGAAAATCTGAACACGGCGGATTCTGCATTTGTGTTTGTTCCGATTACCGGTTTGAGAAGCGAGTTTGCTAAGTTTGCTCCCGCTCTGAGAAATCTCCGCAGCACAGCAATGAATCCGGCAAACGTGACCATTTTCGGTTATCCGGAATGGGTAGCGTTCCGCAACGATTATCAGGAGCAACTACATGGCTTGGACGCTTGCATTTACAGCCGTTTCTATATGTCGCCGGAAGATGCGTCTTTTGTGGAATTTGAAAAAGAATACAAGGAATGGTATTCATGCGAGATGCTTTCCACAATACCTATGCAAGCCGTCATGGGCTATGATGCCGCAACATTCCTGGTGAAATATTTACGTGGAGAAATCAGTGAGAAATGGTTTGAAGGTATCCAAACCGGATTTAATATCATTCAGCCGGAAGGTATGGCAGGATACATCAATTCACACCTATATATAATAAATTTCCGTCCTGACGGAAGTGTGACGAAGGAAATAGTGAAATGAAAAGAATAGCACTTGTTTTATTGGCTTTAATAGCCGTGGTTTCTATTTCGGCACAAAAACATTATGTCCCTCACGTTCATGTGGGCTTTCGTGCGGGAATGGGAATGTCGCAGATGTCTTTTTCGCCGTCTGTGGAGCAGAAAATGCTGAATGGCATCACTGCCGGTATGGCTTTCCGTTTTGCGGAAGAACGCCATGTGGGACTAATGCTGGAACTGAATGTCACTCAGCGTGGTTGGCAGGAAGATTTTGAAGACTCTCCGCTTACTTACAGTCGCAAAATGACCTACCTTGAATTGCCGATGATGACGCATATTTTCTTTGGCAGTCGCAAGGTGAAAGGCTTTTTTAACCTTGGTCCGCAGTTGTGCTATATGCTTGGCAGCTCCATTGACAGCAATTTTGACTATACAAACCCGGGATTATCACCGGATTTCCCTTCAGGTTATCGCTCCGTGGAACAAATGGCTATGGAAATAAAAAACAAGTTTGACTACGGAATCCTGGTGGGTGCAGGGCTTGAAACTATCATCAAACGTAAACATTCCGTAATGCTGGAAGCCAGAATGTACTATGGACTTGGCAATATTTTCTCGTCCAGCAAAAAAGACGTGTTCAGTGCTTCTCGCGGAATGAATATCACTGTCACACTCGGATATATGTTCAGAGTTAAATAATGCTCTTTTTTACACTAAAAACGTTCGCTTTTACGTTATACTGAAAAAGACATCTTTTATGAAAATTACTTTTTTAGTACCACCCTCTTTTGATGAAAACAAGCCTGCGGAAAGGACTGCGGGTTGCACTCGTCTTGTGTATGATATGCCTAATATCTATGCTCTCACTGTTGCAGCAGTGTTTGAACGAGAAGGATATGACGTGAGATATGAAGATTTTGTGCTGAAACGGAAGAGTAGGGAGGATTGCAAAAAATTCATAGAGAAAGACGATAGCGAAATATACGTTTTCTGGTCCGTAAACCTTTCCATAGCAACAGATGTGGAGGTGCAGAAACTTATCCATGCATCGCACCCGGAAGCATACGTGGTGTTTATGGGACCGGCAGGAACATATTTCCCGGATATGCTTCTGGACGGAGAAAAATCCGTGATTGTGAGGGGAGAACCGGAACTTACCGCTATTGAACTTGCCGCTGCTATATCAAAAGGCGAGGATTGGCACAATATTGACGGACTTTTCTATTACGATGTTGAAAATAAAAGAGTTACGGCTACCAAGCCGCGACCGCTGAATAAGAATCTCGACGACCTGCCTTTCCCGGCAATACACTTTATAGAGGATTTTCACTTTATGAATCCGAAACTTAAGGTGTCGCCTTATATGTCTGTAGTGGCTTCAAGAAACTGCCCGTTCCATTGCATTTACTGTGTGCCGAGTTCGCTTACTTTTGCTCGTGAAATAGAGTACCGCTCACAAAATCCCGGGCTTAAGCCGCCTGTGGGCTTCCGCTCTGTGGAGAATGTGGTGGCGGAAATAGAGTCACTTGCTGCAAAAGGTTATAAGGCTATAGGCTTTATGGACGATAATTTTATCACCACGGCAAAGCGACTGGACGCTATCTGCGAGCCGCTCCGAAAACATGGAATAGTGTGGGGCTGTCAGGCAAGAGTAGATGCCATCACGGAAGAAGTGGCACAGATTCTTGCCAATAGTAATTGCAAATACGTGGATTTGGGTATTGAGTCTTTTAATGACGAGATTCTAAAGTTTATCCGCAAAGGTATCACGGAGAGTAAAATTTATGAGGCTATAAATCTTCTTAAGAAATACAATGTGCCCGTAAAACTTAATATTCTTATCGGCACCAGTCCTATTGAAACGGAGGAAACAATAAAGGATACTTTCCGAAAGGTGAAAAGTTTGAAAGTAGATGCAGTGATGTTCAACATTGTATCTCCTTTTCCTGCTACGGAATTTCACGATATGGCTCTCAAAAACGGCTGGATAAAAGGAGGCAAATATACTCCTACAGACGTGCAGCGTACGTCTATTCTGGAATATCCCAATTTGTCCTCAAAACAGATGGAAAAACTCCTTTTCCGCAACAATATTTCTTTTTACCTTTCTCCCTCTTTTGTGCTCAGAAATATTGTAAAATTCCGTTCATGGAAAGACTTTGTGATGGCACTGAAGGCAATAAAGGTGAAACTTTTCGGATAAAAAATTCCGCGTGTCGTGAAACTGAGCACTGTCATAATCACTTGGAATGCAGCAAAATACGTGAATAGGTGTTTTGATTCGCTTTTTGCAGCCACAGAAAGTGTGGATAGTGAAATAATTGTGGTGGATAACGGCTCTACCGACGATACTCTGAGCCTTATCGAGAAATATTGCAGCCGCGGAAATGTGCAAATAGAGCGTCTTGACCGAAACACGGGGGTGGCACATGCAAGAAATGTAGGAATCCGAAAGTGCAAAGGTGATTACGTCTGGATTTTGGATATAGACACGGAAGTGAACAAGGTTGCACTTGATGCCATGCTTGAGTATATGGATAGCAATCCTGCTTGCGGACTTTGTGGCTGCAAACTGATAAATGCAGACGGCGAAGTGCAGGAAAGTTGCAGAAAATTTCCGTCACTTAAATATAAATTTCTGAATGTTCTCTCCACTTTTGCATCAAATCTCAGTCTCAAAAAACTTGAGAAACAGGTAGCGTTGGCAAATGAGAAACAGTTTTATCACAGTCTTGTTTCAGGCACAGAGCCGTTTGAGGTAGAGTACGTTATAGGTGCATGCCAGGTGGTTCGGCGTGAGATGTTTGAGAGGGTAGGTATGCTTGATGACAATATTTTTTATGGTCCGGAGGATGCGGATTTCTGTTTGAGAATAGCCCAAGCGGGCTATAAAGTGGTTTATCTCCCGTCAGTCTCCATTCTCCACGATTATCAGCGAATGACAAACAAAAAACTCTTTTCCCGCATGAGTTTACTCCATCTTAAGGCTCTTTGCTACTATTGGTGGAAGCATTAGAAGATGATTTTTTTGCCGGTAAGACGTCTATATCTATCACTTTTTATTAACTTTGCAGGCAAATCCGAAATGATATGAACGAAAAAGACAATACGTCTTATGTTGCACGGCTCATAAATTGGGCAAAGGGGATTGTCGCTTACTGCATGGACGGTGTTTGGAGCGATACTCGCACCGGTTTTATGGTGAATGTGGTGAAAACCGTGAATCTTTCCGTAAAGTCGTTTTTTAATGCGGATATCCAGTCCACGGCTTGTGCTATGGCTTTTCGCACGCTCCTTGCCACAGTGCCGGCACTCGCACTGCTTTTTGCGATAGGAAGAGGCTTCGGTTTTGCATCGCTGATGCAGACGTCGCTATTTAACTATTTTCCTGCTCAGCGTGAGGCTATAGAAAAAGGGCTGAAATTTGTGGATTCATATCTTTCCACTGCTTCCGAAGGGCTTTTTGTGGGAATAGGCATCATAATGCTCATCTGGACACTTATTTCACTTGTGAGTTCCGGTGAAAATGCTTTTAATAAAATTTGGGGAGTACGTCAAGGACGCTCTTTTTGGCGTAAAATCACGGATTATACCGCAATTTTCCTTATTTTGCCCATTTTGATGATAAGTTTCACGAGTATCAATATCTTGATGTCTTCCACATTGAGGGTGATGCTTATTTCTCCGGAATTTTCACCTGTCATTTCCTTTGTGCTGGACTTTGCCGGCTGGATACTGACGTGGCTGTTTTTCACGGGAGTATATATTCTTGTTCCAAACACAAAGGTGCGTTTCCGCAATGCTTTTCTTGCCGGAGTGGTGGCAGGCACAGCGTTTAATATTCTGCAGTGGCTGTTTGTGGCGGGACAGATGAATGTTTCCAAGTACAATGCCATTTACGGTAGTTTCGCCTTTTTGCCGTTGCTGATGATATGGTTGCAGTTTGTATGGATAATCACACTTGCAGGAGCGGTGATATGCTATGCTTCACAGAATATTTTCCGCTTCTCTTTTTCTACTCATATCTCAAACATTTCATTGGACTATCGCAGCAAGGCGGAGGTGGCTGTGATGGCTGTTGTGATAAATAAATACCGCAATCACGAAACAGCACCGGACGCAAACACCATAGCCTCCGAATATGGTTTTCCAATCAGTCTTGCTGCCGGAATTTTGGAAGACTTGCTGGAAGCGGGTTTTGTGGCAAAGGTATTTGTGGATAAGCGTGAACAGGAGTTTGGATTTATGCCCACGGCAGATACGAATACTCTGACAGTGAGAGATTTGCTTGCAAAAATGTCGAGTCGGGGAACTTCGGACTTTATTCCGGGCTTTGAAGAGCATTTCAGTGAAATTGCTGCGGCAGTGGATAAAATTAAAGATGTTCAAAACGTCAAAGATGAGAAAATTATAGCAGACATCATAATAAAATAACAACCCAATAAAAATTTTACATAATCATGAAAAAAGCAATAGCTACAACAAAGGCTCCGGGTGCTATAGGCCCATACAGCCAAGCAATTGATGCAGGTGCATTTATTTTTATTTCCGGTCAAATCCCCGTAAACCCTGAAACCGGAAATATTCCGGAAGGAATCACCGCTCAAACAGCACAGTCTATTTCAAACATCAAGGCTATCCTTGCAGAGGCGGGTCTGAGTGTTGATAACGTGGTGAAAACCACCGTTTTTCTTGCGGATATGGGCGATTTCGCTGCAATGAATGCTGTTTATGCGGAAAACTTTACCGCTCCATTCCCGGCACGCTCTGCAGTTGCTGTGAAAGAACTGCCCAAGCAGGTACTTGTGGAAATTGAAGTGATTGCAACAAAATAAATTTTAAATATGCAAATGAAAAAATCTTTCTTATTTACACTGTTTACATTTTGCATGCTAACATTGGCATGCGGATTTACGTCTTGTTCAGATGATGACGATGAAAATTATAACTTTTACGGGTTTACTATCACAAAGGTATCTCAGCAAGGCGGCTCATTAGAAGAATTTAGTGCTATGCAAGCGGATATGGCAAGAGTGGAAACTGCTATCAGAAAAGAATTCGGACTTGCAGACGGTGTTTCCAATTTTACTTTTAAGGGTGATTCGGACTCATGCGACAAGGAAGTGATAGCCCGATTTAATTCTGCGGTGGAGAAAGTTCAACTGCAATTGAACTGGACCGGTGTTTTCGCTTATGCTATGGTGGTTACTCGTGCCGACGGCGGTTCTAAAACGCTTGTAGAAAAGACTTTTACCGGTCAAAAAGGTAATTAAAGCCTGTTTTGACAATTGATTATTACGGCAAAAGAGAGTGTATCAATATGGTACGCTCTCTTTTTTGTAACGTATTGTAAAACAGATCTGAAAAGAGAAAATTTCGCAAAGAAATGCTTAAAAACATACGATGCTCTTATACATTATATAAGAAAAAATCGTAACTTTGCGATTCAAAGCATTAAGCTCTGAGAATGGCCAAAAAACAGGAAGAAATATAACGGCAAATTGCCGATTACTTTTTTGGAAAACTCTTTTGTAGTTGCACAAGGTTTGGTCGCCTTCAGATGCTACGTAGGAGTTTTTTGTATAACTATGATGCATTAAATATGAGCAAGCCGATTGAAAAACACTCGATTGAAATAGAACCGCTATATCAACGAGCATCTTGCATTATTGAAAATGCAAGGACTGCTGCGTATAGGCAAATCAATGAGGCGTTAGTGCGGAGAAACTGGTTAATAGGGCAACTCATCGTAGAGGAAGAGCGAAAAGGCAACGAAAGGGCTGATTATGGTGTTGCCCTTATAAAAATGCTATCAAAGAGGCTAACAGAGGCATACGGAAAGGGGTTTACAAAAACTAATCTTTATAGTTTTGCAAAATTCTATGAGTTTTTCCCTGAGATTTTCCACTCAGTGAGTGGAAAATGCGGGCAGTTACTTTCATGGACTCATTATCGCATTGTTGTTCAAGAACTTAATGCTGATGCACGCAAATGGTATGTGCATGAAGCATTAAGTCAAAATTGGAGTGTACGCACATTGCAACGCAATGTCAGCTCGCAGTATTATTATAGGCTGCTTAGCTCTCAGCAGAAGGAGCTGGTTGAACGGGAAATGCTTCAAATTACAGCCCCGTTGCAGACTACTGATGCCAATGATTTTATAAAGAATCCTGTTGTCGGTGAATTTCTTGGTTTTACTGCTGATTCGTCGTTTCTGGAGTCGGAACTCGAGCAATCTATAATTGACAATCTTGAGAAATTTCTACTTGAAATGGGAAAAGGCTTTGCTTTTGTGGCACGACAGCAACATATAAGCACCGAGAAGCAGGACTATTTTATCGATTTGGTATTTTATAATTATATTCTGAAGTGTTTCGTTCTGATTGACCTCAAAACCTCAAAAATCACGCATCAAGATGTGGGACAAATGGATATGTACGTTCGTATGTATGACGAAAGACAACGTTCGGAAGGCGATAATCCTACTATCGGGCTTCTTTTGTGCGAAGATACTGATGAGGATATTGCTCGATATTCCATTCTACATGACAATGCTCACTTGTTTGCCTCAAAATATATGACCTACATGCCAACACGTGAGCAGCTAAAAGCAGAAATAGAGCGACAAAAGACCATGTTTTTACTAAAACATGATGAAAGCAAGTATGATATATGATGAATAAGTGGACTCGTGAAGAAACGATTGTTGCGTTTAATCTTTACTGCAAAATTCCATTTAAGAGCAGCAGTAAGACGCATCCGCTGGTGGTGAAATATGCTCGCATTATCGGTCGTTCGCCAAGTGCACTAAACATGAAGATTGGCAATATCGGGCGACTTGACCCTGACTTAAAGAGCCAAGGAATCACAGGGCTTAAACATGGTGCGAAAGAGGAAGAAACAGTGTGGAAAGAATTCTATGGAAACCCTGAGCTCCTTGCATACGAAAGCGAGCGGCTCATTGCAAAATTCTTAAACAAACCCATTGAAGAAATAGCTGCGATTTCTACTCAGAATTTACCACAAGGTGCTGAAAGGGAGTCGGTTATTCGTCAACGGGTTAATCAGTCATTCTTCCGTGCTGCTGTGATGAATTCCTACAATTTTCGTTGTTGCATTTCAGGAGTGCAAAAATCTGAACTCGTAGAAGCCTGTCATATTGTGGATTGGGCTGAAGA
>SAMEA3663271__coassemble_374_pt1 | contig 15196 bp, 11 predicted proteins | sample SAMEA3663271__metabat2_low_PE_018 | metagenome-assembled genome bin SAMEA3663271 (sample SAMEA3663271) | pig gut metagenome | biome: pig gut; feature: pig-associated habitat; material: faeces | place: China | collected 2013
AATTTTGTCCTGATAATAAGTATTAATTTTGTAACGCTTATTTAGGACTAGTCAATGTGATGATTTTTATCTACCTATGATAAGGTTTGTATAGTACCTTGTTCCGTAACCGGAGGTGTATTCAGACTTAAATTCCAGTGTGATATAGTTGTTATCGTAGCCCCACCATGTTACCACTCTGCCACCGCTGACATTACGGAGGATTGCAGGTTCACCGTATGATGCATATAGCTGATTGTAAATGCTGTTGTATCGGCTGCAATCATAGTAAGAAGTGGAATATCGGAACTGTGAAGAAGTGAGGTAACCATTTGAATAGTACATCATTACGTCGGGCCAACTGTAGTTGTAAGCATAGAGGTCACGCATATAGAGGTAGTCTCTGTCGTAGCCGTCAATATAGTAGTTTCTTCCCAGGAAAACGTTTACGGAAGCATCAAATGCAATTCCGAGTGTCACTCCGATAATTGCCTGGAGAGGAGTTATGTGGCAGTGCGGGTGATAATATACGGGAGGAGCAGGACGGTGATATACTATTGGAGCCGGGCGGTATGGACGATGTGGCGGACGGGAGATGTGTCCGTAGTGGCGTCCGTTGTATTCCGGTCTCGGACGATAGCCATGGTTGTCGTGACCGTAGTGATTGCCATGATTGCCATGATTGTCGTAATTACCATGATTGCCATGATTGTCTTTTCCCGGACGATAGTTGCCATTGTCTTTGCCGCTGCTCGGGCGATTATCCCTGTTAGAACCGGGGTTGTAGTTGCCGGAATGGTTTCCGGAGTTGCCGGGACGATAATTGCCATTGTCTTTGCCGCCGCTTGGGCGATTATCTCTGTTAGAACCGGGGTTGTAGCTGCCGGAATGGTTTCCGGAGTTGCCGGGACGATAATTACCATTGTCTTTGCCGCTACTCGGGCGATTGGTACGGTTGCTGCTACTGCTGCCACCTCTATTTTCCCTACTGCTACTGCGGCTGCTCTGTCTGCCGGAAGAAGAACGGTCGGAACTGCCTGTTCTGCCACCACGTCCGGAGCGAGAACTCTGTTCACTTCTACCTCTTTCGGAAGCGGAAATTTCAGGTAAAGTAATGGTTCCGCAGATAAGGATAATTGTCAAGATGTAAATAATTCGTTTCATAATCAAGAGGTTTTAAGAGTTGAACAATTCTTTTATCTTTGTCGTTTTCTTATAAGAATAAAAATAGTGATAAAAGTTTAGTCACAAAGACTGTGTTGGACATTTTTACCAAAAGTTTGCAGTTTTGGGAAAATTTTGCGATATCATTTTTTCTATTTTTTTCACGGTATTCCAGATAAGTATTGGAATTACAATTCCGGAAATGGTGTAGAAAATCCACATATATGGCAGTCTTTCTGTAAGAGTGGGCGTTGGAGTTAATAATTCTAAAGGTAAATTATTTATATATAGATATATAAAGCTCACAATTTTGAATGATATGTAATGAAAAACCAGAATGTATAGAGTTTTGTCGCCTAAATATTCAAAAAAGTTGATTTTCAACTTTGAGATATAATAAGACAAACTCATAACACCAATACTGCCGGCAATTCCGGTAAAATAATATAGGAAAACTTCAAGTTTACTTACAAGATGTATTGTTCCATTAAAATAGAATGCTGCTATTCCCGGAATGGCAAAACATAATATTCCAAATTTCAAAATTCCTTTTTCAAGTATTTTGTTTTTCTTAAACAAATATCCAGAGAGGAAAAATGAAAATGCAAATAATGATTGGATTTGCGGTACTCTAAAGGGAATGTATTCTATTGATGCCGCTATGATTAGACTGATTATTATTGATGCCGATAAATATCTGTTTGTTAAACGATTATACTTGTTAAGAATCGCACATAATACTATTGATGCTATAGCCGCACCTGTCAGCGATATTAAAAACCAGAGTCCTCCCAGCAAAGGCTCGCCTCCGGTGGTCATCGTTATTATTTTAATTGCATTTTCCAGGAATTGTGGTAGTTCCAATGTATAGTCATACACATATAATTGTGCAAAAACGTTATGGAAGAGTAAGAATAGCAACTGCCATTTTACAAATGGTAAATAGTACCGTTTTAATTTGTTTTTGATGCCTTCAAAAAGGTTTGAAAAATATTTTTCTCCAAACAGCAACCCGCTCAAAAAGAAGAAGCATGGCATGTGAAAAAGATAAATAAAACTAAAAGCGTAAGAACACCATCTGCTATGTCCCACAACAACTAAAATAATGCAAAGACCTTTTGCAATATCAATGATTTTATTTCTTTCTTTTCTTTGTGCCAAGCTTATGCTTTCAGATTTATTCCCGAAAAATAGATGATACTATGCTATCGGTGGTAATATCCGTTTTTTTATCTGTCAAAAAAAGGATTTTTGGAGGAAATGGAGATTGGAATAGCGTAAACTTGTGTAACATCGGAGCCAAGAATGTCTAAAGCCTTTGCAGCCATGCCTACGGAAAACATTATGCGGGTATCTACACGCATGTCCGCAGCCATTGCCACAGCACTGCCTAAAGCTATTCCAACATCAACGGAACTGACGGCACAGGGAGCGGCTGTCGGTTTCTCTGCACAAGTGGGAAAACCGCAGTTTCCGCAGTTTAAGCCTAATGGGTTGTACTTTGTGCCGATTATCACAATAGCCTGTGCTTTCTTTATATTCTCCGAATCACGGTGATAGACCGGCTTGCCTGTGGCTTCGTGCAAACGCATCATTTCTGCAGAAAGGCGGAAAATATCATCACCGGTCACTATAGCCGCTTCCACAGCATCAAAACCTCTACCCTTTGGGGCGGTGCGAGCGGCAGTGAGCATCTTTTTAGCCACTTCCAGTGCTCTTTCCTCGCGAGAATCTCTTTCGTTTATTATCATAGCGGACACTTATAAAATAAGTAATGCGTCGCCGTAAGCACCAAACTTATATCCCTCTTTGATAGCGGTTTCGTATGCTTTCATTACAAATTCGTAGCCACCGAAAGCACAACTCATCATCAGGAGTGTGGAATAAGGCATGTGAAAATTGGTGATAAAAGCATCTGTTACGGTGAAGTCGTAAGGCGGGAAGATAAACTTGTTTGTCCAGCCGCTGTACGTTTTCATGTGTCCACCCATAGAAACGGCACTGGAGATGGCACGGAGAACAGATGAGCCTACAGCCACCACTTTGTGTTCCGCATCTTTTGTTGCGTTTACGTTTGCCACGAGAGATTCCGGAATGTCAATTTGCTCGGAGTCCATGCGGTGTTTTGTGAGGTCTTCCACGTCGATGTCGCGATAGTTTCCAAGTCCGCTATGAACGGTCATAAATTCCTGCTGAACGCCCTTTATTTCAAGGCGTTTCATCAGTTCGCGACTAAAGTGCAGCCCTGCAGAAGGAGCTACGACGGCACCTTCTTTAGTTGCAAAAATTGTTTGGTAGTTTTCTTCATCTTCCGGCACGGGGTCGCGGTTTATGTAAGAAGGCAGCGGGGTCATACCCAGTGCATAGAGGTTTTTCTTAAATTCGTCGTGTGGACCGTCGTATAGGAAGCGGAGAGTACGTCCGCGGGAAGTGGTATTGTCTATCACTTCAGCGACCATGGAATCGTCTTCACCGAAGTAAAGTTTGTTACCAATACGGATTTTGCGAGCCGGTTCCACAAGCACGTCCCATAGTTTATGTTCCGCATTGAGTTCACGGAGGAGGAATACCTCTATTTGAGCACCTGTTTTTTCCTTGTTTCCGTAGAGTTTAGCCGGGAACACTCTGGTGTTATTGAAGATAAACATATCGCCGTCCTCAAAGTAGTTTATTATTTCTTTGAAGATTTTGTGTTCTATTTCACCGGTTTTTCTGTTTGCGACCATCAAGCGACATTCGTCACGATGTTCGCTTGGAAACTGTGCTATAAGTTCTTGCGGTAAGCGGAATTTGAATTGAGAAAGTTTCATTATTGTGGAAAAAAGTTTTTTTGTTATCTATGTTGTAAAATGTGAAAAATCAATTTTCTTCGGCATCTTGCGGAATGGTTATTTCCGTATTTTCAAGGAGTTTGGTGGCATCTTCCACGCTCAAGCAGTCTGTTATGCGGATTTCTCCCACTCGAGTTCTACGGAGTGCGGTGAGGTGAGCGCCGGTGCCGAGAGCCTCTCCTATATCACGGGCTAAAGCTCTGATATAAGTACCTTTACTGCAAACTATCCTGATTGTGATTTTGTCTTGAGCATAGTCTTTAAGTTCTATCTCATCAATGACGAGAGTTTTGGCTTTGAGTTCCACCTCTTTTCCTTTGCGAGCCATTTTGTAGGCACGGTGGCCATCTATTTTGCAGGCGGAGAATGCCGGTGGCACTTGCTTAATTTCTCCCACAAACTTCTTGAGAGTTTCCTCCACGAGTTCTCGTGTGATATGCTCTGTGGGAAATGTAGCATCAATTTCTGTCTCAAGGTCAAAAGAAGGAGTTGTGGCACCAAAAGTGACTTCCGCAACATATTCTTTTACTCCGGCTTGGAGATTTTCTATATTTTTAGTGGCTTTGCCGGTGCAGATTATCATCACACCGGTAGCAAGCGGGTCCAGAGTGCCGGCATGTCCTACCTTGAATTTTTTTCTATGCAGCCTGCGGAGTATTATCCCGCGTACACGTTTCACCACGTCAAACGATGTCCAACGCAGGGGTTTATCCACATATAATATTTCGCCGGTTATGAAATCCATAAACGTCTATATATCAAGCCACAAAACAAATAATACCAACTATGAGGCAATATACTGCAAACCAAATAAGTTTGCCTTTCTTTACCAGGTTTATCATCCATTTGCAAGCAAGGCAACCCACTACAAATGCAGCAAGGAAGCCTATCAAGAGCGGAAATACTCCCACAGCGGCTTGTGCGGCCTGTTCTGCTATTTCTTCAGCGTCCGGGAAGAGTAAATCTTTCAAGTGGAGCAGAGCCTCACCGAGAATGGGGATAATTACCATGAAAAAAGAGAATGTAGCCACCTTGTCGCGTTTGTTGCCAATAAGGATACCTGTGGCGATAGTGGAGCCGGAGCGGCTAAGTCCCGGAAGCACCGCCACAGCCTGTGCAAGTCCTATTATCAGGGCATCGAACCAGCCTATTTCTCTGCCTTCGCCGGCATTTTTACCTTTTAGAATCGCTATGGGTGAGGTGCGGAAGAAATACGCAAATGAAAGGAGTAAAGATGTTACTATCAGGCAGATACCCACTATCATCAAGTCGCCTTCAAAGAACTTTTCCACCTCTTCCTTAAACATCAGTCCCACAATGCCTACGGGAATACATGAAACGAGTATTTTAAGCACATAGTAGAAGTTTTCATCGCGGCGGAAAGTGAAGAAACTTTTGCAAAGAGGCATAAACTCATGCCACAGTACCACTATTGTGGAAAGAACGGTTGCCACGTGGAGAGTGACATCAAAAGCGAGTGATTCTTTACCTGCAAGGTCTATGCCCAACACTTGGCGGAAAATCTCCAGGTGTCCGCTGCTGCTTATGGGTAAGTATTCTGCGAGTCCTTGTATTATACCTAAAAAGAGGGCTTGTAACCAATCCATATTGTACTATTGAATTTTTTATGTTTGAAAATGTGTAATGATTTCTTATTTATTTCGTTCGTCCTTGGTGCGGTATATGATACCGAAACCCATAAAAATGAAACCGAGAAAGGCTATAGTGGGGCCTACCACTATTCTGCGAGTGGAGTAAATGTCCGGGTTGAAAGCCTCCTCAGTGGAAGACCCGCCCAACATCAAGAGAAAGCCTAAAACTATGATTGCTCCGGCTATACCCATGAGGATAAAGTTTTTCTTTGTCAGTGGAAAAGGTACACGCTCCTTTTTCTCCGGAGCCTGTTTGTTATCTTTTGTTATTTTATCCGTTTTCTGCATTGTATTGTGTAATTTATTGTTAATCAAACATTTCGTCGTACTCAATATTGAGGTATTTGTTTGTGGCAAAGAGTGATGCCACAGCACAAATTATCATTCCGGTTACTATCAGAGCAGCAAAGACAAGTCCTGCTGCAAGCGGGCTTATCAGTGCTTTTTCCGTATAAAAGATGTCGGAGTCCGGTCCGTAAAGGAGGAGTAGGCTCAAAATTCCGCTCGCAATCACGCCTGCCACAGCACCGTTTACAATACTGTCTTTCACAAACGGGCGGCGGATAAAAGCGTGAGTGGCACCCACAAGTTTCATAGTGTGGATAAGGAAACGACGGGAATATACGGTGAGGTGCACGGTGTTGTTTATCAGCACGAAGGATATCAGCAATAGTGCCACGCCGATGATGCTCAAAATGAGGTAAAGCGTTTTGGTGTTGGCGTTTATGGAGTCTATTACGTCGGAATTCATGTTGATGCTGTCTATTGCTCTGTCTCGGCGGAGATAATCGGCGATTTTAGCCATGGAATCTACGGAGGCGTATTTTTCTTTCACTTTGACCTCAATTATTGTGGGGAAGGGGTTTACATCGCATAGTTCAATCACGTTTTCTCCCATTTCTGCTTCCCATTCTTTTGCGGCATCTTCCGGAGTATGTACGGAGGCACTGCGAGTGGCGGGAGACTTGGAGATAATATTGAGTATTCGTTCCACCTCCGCTTGGTCTATATCCTCTGCCATAGAAACGTCGTAACCGAGATTTTCCTTGATATTGCGAGTGATTTCGCCTGTGACGAGGGCGGTAAAAGCGGCAATGCCGAGAATAAGCAGCACTAATGACACACTTATGGTGGCAGTCACTCGTGCATTTATAATAGCCCCGCTTTTATGTAATCTTTTTTCCATGAAACCTTTCAATTTCTACAACTTATGCGATTATTTGGAATCACAAACCATATATCATCGCATCGTAAAGTGGCAATAGTACACATTAAGCCAAATTTCTTGCAAATTTACAAAATTCGCACCCCGATGTCAATAGTTTTAACATTTGTTGTGAAAACCGTAACCGAAATTTGTGCTTTTAATAAAAGCGAAATCATTTTGAAATATTTATGCAACATTTTTAGCCGAAATTTGTAATGAATTATAGAAACGTACATTTGATATATTTATATGAGCATTGTTTTAATCGGAGTAGTAATATTCCTTTTCTTGCTTGCAAGTTTTGACCTGATGGTGGGTGTGAGCAATGATGCGGTGAATTTTTTGAACTCGGCAGTAGGGACAAAGGCGGCAAAATTCAAGCACGTCATAATTGTAGCGGCAATAGGAGTATTTATCGGTGCGGTGATGAGTAACGGAATGATGGACGTTGTACGCCACGGCATTTTCCGTCCGGAAAACTTTAATGTCTATGACCTTATGTGCATATTTATGGCAGTGATGGTTGTAGATATTATTTTGCTTGACGTTTTCAACTCCTTGGGATTGCCCACATCAACCACCGTTTCCATGGTGTTTGAACTCCTTGGTGCTGCATTTGCCGTGGCACTTGTTAAGATATCTTCCGGCGAAAGTGTGGCTGATATGGGAGACTTGCTGAATACGGAGAAAGCACTTTCCGTGATAATAGGTATATTCCTGTCTGTGGCAGTGGCATTTTTCTTCGGCACACTCGTGCAGTTTATCACGCGAATTGTATTCACGTTTAACTATAAGAGCAATCTGAAGTGGAAAATAGGTATTTTCGGAGGTATTGCCACAACAGCCATAATATATTTCATGCTCCTCAAAGGTACAAAGGACCTTGCTTTTATGACACCGGATATCAAAGCGTGGATTGCAGCGAATACGGGGCTTATTATATTGTCTTGCCTGGTGTTTTTCACTGTGTTGATGCAGATTTTGCACAAATTAGGTGTGAATGTTTTTAAGGTTACGGTTCTTATAGGAACATTTGCACTTGCTATGGCTTTTGCCGGCAACGACCTTGTGAATTTTATAGGTGTACCTCTCACGGGGTTGGCTTCGTATCAAGAATTTTCCGCTTCCGGGCTTGCAGACCCTCAGGCTGTGTATATGGGCACTCTTAATAATCCTGCAAATACCTCAGTTTGGTTTCTACTCGGAGCAGGTACGATAATGGTGTTTAGCCTGGCATTTTCAAAAAAAGCACAGGCGGTTGTTAATACAAACGTGAACCTCTCACGCCAGAGCGATGGTGATGAGATTTTCGGTTCTTCACGTATGGCACGCAGGCTTGTACGTTGGGCACTTTCCATAATATATTTTGTGAGAGACCACACTCCCGTGAAGGTTCGTGAATGGGTAAACCGCAGAATGGATAGCAGCGAGATAATCCTTGAAGATGGTGCGGCATACGACCTTGTTCGAGGCTCGGTGAACCTGGTCATTTCCGGACTGTTAATAGCGGTTGGAACGTCACTCAAGTTGCCGCTATCCACCACATACGTCACTTTTATGGTGGCAATGGGTGCTTCGCTGGCAGACCGTGCATGGACGCGAGACAGTGCGGTTTTCCGTATTACGGGTGTGATTTTCGTGATAGGCGGTTGGTTTATCACGGCAGGTGTGGCATTTTTCGGGGCCGGGCTTGTGGTGTCGCTGATGCATTGGGGTGGTTATCCCGTGATAATAGTAACGGGCATTGCAGCAGGTAGTTACCTTGTATATAACAACCTGCGTGGAAATAATAAAAAAGAAGAAGCAGACGATGTGCTGTTCACTACTATTTTATCCTCCGAGGACGGTGCGGGAGTATGGAACTTGCTCCGCACGTACCTTGCCGAGCAGTATAAGTCCACTCTGAATTATGTTCAGAGCACATATCTTTCTATCACAGATGGATTTATAAAAGACAAAACTTCACTTCTCGAGGCTGCGGAAAGTTCACTCTCCAAGCAGAAAGACATTCTCAAGGCTCACCGCCGCAAAGAAACGTTGTGTATGGGCAAATTGGACAAAGTGACTGCACTTGAGAAAAATGCGTGGTTTTATTTAGCAAACAACACCCTCATGGCTATGGTTTACAACCTCCGACGCATAAACGAAACCTGCAAGGAACATACGGAAAACAATTTCCGCCCTCTGCCGAGTAGTTTTGCGGAGGAATACCGTGAATTGCAGGCAAAAGTGTCCGAACTTTTTACGGAAGCCATACTATGTGTGGAAAATCCCGTTGAAACGGAGATGCGAACGCTCCGCAGAAAATGTGACAATGTGAAAGATGACATTTCTGCTGCCTCACATCGCCTTTACGACTGTATCCGCAATGACAAATCCGGAAATATGACAGTTTTGTACGTGTATCTGAACAGCCTTCAGGAAACGCAGGAAATGGTGTCCAATCTCCGAAAATTTCTCCGTGCGGTGATAAAACTCTATTGCTATTAAAACAATAATTTCAGTATCTGTTACTAAAAAAATAAATTTTTTTCTTTAACTTTGTGGCGAGTACTGTGTTGTACTTGCCGCTTTTTTTTTGTTCGCAGTTGCTGAGGCGTTTTTTTGTAAATAATTATCTTTCAGGCATTTATAAGACTCTGAACTGCAAAAAGTATATGGCTTTTTTGTTTCGTACAAAATAAACTAAAAATTAATAATACCATGAATGAAAAGCAATGCCAATCAACAATGAGAACCTATCTAATTATCAAAGTTTTAGCGATAATTGCTATATTTCTATCCGCGACACAAACTCTCAGTGCACAGTATCCTGCGGACTTGTGGGTTTCAGGAAATATTAGTGGTATGGATTACTCCCTGTCGCAAGGAGTGAAATGTGCCAATTTGGGCGATGGAAAATATCAGGCTTTGGTGTATAGAGTGATGAATGATAACGGCTCTAACACCGGCAAGTATTATGGAAATTTCAAGTTACTCACTTCGCTTTCCGGCTCGGCTAACACAACGTTCTATGGTGCGTCTTCAGATAATCATTTGCACCGTTTTACAGATGGTGAAACCGGAAAACTGGTTTCATCTGCTCAAGGTAGTGTTGGGGACTATTCACTGCCTGACAAAGCCGGTAACTATATGCTTGATATAGACCTTGCCAATAATACTATAAAGGTAAGTAGCAGTTATGTACCGCAGCAGATGTTTTTAATCCGAAATATGGGTGACGGCAGTCCACAGACTTTTGCTTCCACTCTCAGTCTTGTTTCACCGCAGGAGTATGCAGGCTATGAATTGCCAATGTATTATCAAGTTAGCGATAATACTTCAACATGTTATTACTATATTTCTGCCGCTATCGGCTCTCAGTGGAGCGTAATCAATGCAGAACGCTATGGAATGACGTCAAACGTAAAACATGAAAATGGCACTATCACACTCACAGAGGGTGCAGAGGGCTCTCTTGGCACTCAAAAAGAAGGAACATACGATATTTCCTTCAATCGCAGTACGAAAGAATTAACTATCAAAACCTCTTACCCGGATTTATACCTTGTTGGTGCCGTAAACGGTATGGATTGGAATGGGCGAGGAGAAGGTGAAAAAATCAAGTTTGTGCAGGAAGAAGGTTGCTATTATGCTACTATTGTGCCAAGTGTCAGCTCCGGCCAATCCTTTTCATTTGCATTTACATCACGTAGTGGGTGTGGCATAGCGGAAGCAGACGCACACCGCTATGCGGGCACTGCGGAAAATCAGCCTATTGATATAAATACAAATGTTCTTTGCCGTGCAGACGTGCACAATGTGACTTCAAGTTATGCAGTGCCTGGGAAATACAGCGGAGTTCCACTCTATGCTCGTATAGACCTGAACAAACAGACTATGCTTTTGCAGACAACACCTTTTGCCAAATCCGATAATCCAAAAGGCGTTTCTTACAATCAAGTATGGTCACCCGACGGAAAAGTATCACTTGTTTCAATAGTGGAAAACGGCAAGCCATATTATATGGTAATGAGCAATAACGAATGGGTGATAAACAAGTCTCCTTTGGGTCTTGTTTCAACAACTGCGGATTACACTCAAAATCTCACGTATATCAGTTCGGAAAAGCGTGAAATAAACGAAACGTACACACTTCCGTCCGGGAAAACAAGCACTTATGTGAATAATTGCCGAGAACTTACAGTACACACACAGACAGGTTCCGGACAGCCGTTTGACATAATTTTCCGTGTGTCAAACGATGGTGTGGCTTTCAGATACGCTATCCCGAATCAAGACGGCAAAACAAGTAAAGATAAATGATGAGGCTTCTGCCGTTTATCCTTCAGACTACAAGTACATTCTTGGTCAGAAATTTGCAAGCAGAAGAAACACTCCAAACTTCCCTTATGAATCATATTATGGTAAACATGGAGTATATGGAGAATATACAAATTGGACAGAGGCTGTAACAGACGAGAACGACCCTCGATTTAATTCTCCCATAATGATTGGCTCCGGCAATCAGCATATTCTTATCAGTGAAGCGGAAAACGTGGGTACTTATTCACTTTCTTTGCTTAAGGCATATCAGTCACCTACGGGTTGCATAATGTGGCAACATGCAGGCGACAGTTATCAGACAAATAAAGCCGATGGCAAGATGAGACTTACCGTAAAATTGCCTTTGGAAACGCCGTGGCGTACTTTGCAAATAGGTGATTTATCAACAATTTTTGCTTCCACCATGCAAGAAAACTTATGCAAGCCAACGGAAATGACAGACCTCTCGTGGATTGAGCCGGGTGTGGTAGCTTGGGACTGGGGCGGAAATGATGGTGCCTCGTATAAGCCCTTGACAAGGTATGAAGCAGATAAAAAGTATATTGATATGGCAGCCTCAATGGGTTGGAAATATGTTCTCATAGATGGAGGCTGGAATGAGAATGATATTCAAAATACAGTGAATTACGCAGAATCAAAAGGAATTAAAGTAATACTGTGGATGACAGCAAAACTTACCGAAAGCACTCAGTTTTCAACGGAAAATATGGAGGGCACTCTGCGCAATTGGAAACAATGGGGAATTGTAGGTGTGAAAATAGACTTCTGGGAAGATGATTCTCGTGAAACAATGGAGCGAATGGAACTATTGCTCAAACTCACGGCAAAGTATCAGATGAATGTGAACTTTCACGGTTGTACCCGTCCTTCCGGACTCCGTCGTACTTATCCTCACCTGTTGTCTTATGAGGGCATCTTGGGTGGAGAAAATAATTTTTGGGAAACTGAACAATACATGATACCCTCGCATAACATCAACTCTGTTTTAACTCGAAACGTAATTGGCTCTGCGGATTATACTCCTGTGGATTTTGCAATGATTACAGGTCGCCTTCATCAGAGATATTCTTTTGCTCACAATCTCGGACTATGTGTGGCAATTGAAAACGGACTTCTCCATGTGTGTGAATCATACAAAAATCTTTTGCCTTATGGCCCTTCTGTTATCTTGAAACGCGTACCTGTGGCATGGGACGAAAGCCGTCTGCTTGAAGGCAAGGTTTCGCAATATGTCACTATCGCACGTCGCAAAGGTTCAGACTGGTGGCTTGTGGGGCTTACGGTTTCTCCTCGCACGGCAAGCATAGACCTATCCACGCTCCTGACGTCCGGAAAAACTTACACAGCGTACATTTACCGCGATGGTGATACACGAAACAAAATTTTGGTGGAAAAGCAGACAGTGTCTTCCACTTCTACCCTTTCCATTGATGAAAGAGATGGTGGAGGTTTCCTTGTTCAGATTTCTGAAAATGCAAACCTTGAAATGCCTATTGAAGAAGTTACTTACGAGGCGGAATCTTCTGCAAATGAATTGACAGGGCTTTCTGTTATCAACGACAATGCACTGTATACTTCCGGCGGGAAAAAAGTAGGTAATCTTGGTTCGGGAAGGCAAATTGTATTCAAAAACATAAACGTGCCGACAGATGGTTTCTATACCGTGACAATATATTATTCTACAAATGAAAATCGCCAAGCCTCATACGCAGTGAATGGCAAAAATATCGGTTCAATAGAATTTCCGGGACACGGTATGGGTGGTTATTCTATGGAAAATGGTTCCATGATACGTCGCGATGTGGCTTTTAAGGCAGGGAACAACACTTTCAGCATTATTGCTCCTTCCGGAGGTTGGTCACCGGATATAGACCGCATCACGGTATCGGCAAAGCAGATAGCAGACATCAATACCGTTGTGCCGGAAAATCTTTACGTAGTGGGTGCTGTTTTTGAGAATCAGTCTTGGAAAGACACATACACGGAAGCCGACGTATTCAAGTGCTACAATGCCGGCAATGGAATTTTCCACGTCAATCTTTGGACGAGAGATGTGTCCGGACATAATGCCTTCTCATTCTCTTCCGCTTTAGGAAGTAGTGATACTATGCTTGCAAACCGCTTTGGTGCTTGTGTTGAGCAGACTGTTCTTCAGCCGGGCAATAAGACTCAATTCGTCTCAATTCCCGCTTCCGGGTCTTTTTACTTCTCTCTGCCTAAAGCAAACACTATGTATTATGCCACAATAGACATAAATGCAGGCAAAATCAGTATTAGAGAAGCATCTGAAACGGAATTTCCCGACGTGATATACATGGTTCACTCCACAAATGCAGGACCTTGGAATCTTAACGATGCTTCACAGCCTGCTTTAATAAACGAAAACGGAGAATATATCTTTACAAACGTGCATATTGAAAAAGAAGGTCAGTACGGGAGTGGGTGGTATCGTTTCGTTTCCTCTCCAACAGGTGGCACAGGCTGCATGTTAGATAATTTCTTTGGGTCTTTGGTTGCGGACGATAATCACTTCGTTACTCAGGATAAGGAAATCAAGTTAAACAGAGAGTTCTCCGGTGGTAATTCTTCTTTTTCTCCTTATGGAGTGTATAATATAGTATTATCTACACGTGACAGTCGTATCCGCCTCACCGGTCAGCAATCTTACCCGGAAAAATTATACCTTGTGGGAAATGTGGACTATAGAACATACGACACCGCAGGCAACGACCTGATAAAGTGCTATAATGCCGGTAACGGAGTATATTACGTTACTATAAACTATGAGGCAGGCACTACAGACGATGGTTCGTTTTATTTCACCGTTAATCCTAATGATGCAAAGAATACAAACTTCAAGTATTCCGGAAAAATAAATGCCGAAACTATAGGCATGAATACTACTACTTATTGCGGAAGTGCTCTTGAAAATACTGCTGCATATTTCAAACTTAATGCTACGGGTAAATACTACGCAACTATAAACTTGGCAAGCAATACTCTGACGCTAAGTGATGAGCCTAATGTCTTGTTTTTGGTTCAAAACAAGTCTTTTGACGAACGCTATAATTGCAACTGGAATCTTTACGATGAAAGCAAGGTGCTTACATGCGTTGCTCCATTGCAATATGCTGCAAAAGGAATTGAATTAAAGCCGGAAAGAGATACAAATAAATGTTACTTCAATTTCACTTCCATTTTGCCGGAAGAAGACATAAGTCTTGCTTGGTCTTGGAAAACAGTTAAGATAGACCGTTGGGGAAATAATGAAACGTTTGTTCCAGGATTGCTTACGGCAGACATCAAGAATGATAAAGAAGTTTTATACAATGGTCCTGCCGGCAGATATAATATTATTGTGGATTTGGGTGTAAACACCATTTTACTCTATGATGCCGATACCGAGGACTACGAAGGGTATAAAATCCGAATGGTAAACGGCAGAACGGAAAGCCTTGAATACAATGCGGCAAAATTAGATGGCAGTGTTGAAGGAGAACAAAGTATGTGTTATATTAATTTTGTACCTGAATGGAATATTTTGACGTCCGGTGACTGGCCTCAAATCCTTCTGGAAAAAGACGGAATTATGCTTTTGCATGCTGAAAAAGGAAAAGATTTCATCACAAATAGCTTTAACCGTGTCGGCACTGATTCTTCTTTCAAAGGCAGACCATACTTACAGCCGTCGTTGATGTACAAACAGCTAATCTTGAAAAAAGAAAACGGCGAACTGATGATGGCAATACTAACAAATACCGATGGTGTGGAAAATGTGGAATCCGAATCGGATATCACCATTGAAAGTGGAGTAGGGTATATCACGGTTAAAGGTGTTGACACATACACTATCACTTCCGTAAGCGGAGTTACCGTAGTGTCCAACAGCAGTACTACTAATATTGCTCCCGGATTCTATATCGTAAAAGCAGCAAACAAAGTGGAAAAAGTGTTTGTGAAATAAGAAACGGATTTTTCGAGCTGACTAGTCCTAAATAAGCGTTACAAAATTAATACTTATTATCAGGACAAAATTA
>SAMEA3663271__coassemble_385_pt1 | contig 14743 bp, 9 predicted proteins | sample SAMEA3663271__metabat2_low_PE_018 | metagenome-assembled genome bin SAMEA3663271 (sample SAMEA3663271) | pig gut metagenome | biome: pig gut; feature: pig-associated habitat; material: faeces | place: China | collected 2013
TGTCTGAAAAGGTAAAAAAAATAGTATTTGCCACTAATAATCCTCACAAACTGGAAGAAATCCGGAATATTGTGAAGGATAAGGTGGATATATTGTCGCTTGCAGATATAGGTTGCGATATTGATATACCGGAGAATGAACCTACGCTTGAAGGTAATGCCCTCTCTAAAGCAAGATTTATTAAAGAAAAATTCGGTTACGACTGTTTTGCTGATGATACGGGGCTTGAAGTTGAAGCACTTGGAGGTAAACCCGGAGTACACTCCGCAAGATATGCACCCGGAACAAGCCACGATTCACAAGCCAATATGAAATATTTGCTTGAGAACCTTAAAGATAAAAAAAACCGCAAGGCAAGATTCAAAACAGTGATTGCACTTATCCTTGAAGGCAAAGAAACATTGGTGGAAGGTATAGTGGAAGGCGAAATACTATGCAGCCCTATAGGAAGCGGAGGATTTGGCTATGACCCTGTTTTTAAGCCGACGGAAAGCAATAAAACTTTCGCAGAAATGAGCGGTGAAGAAAAAAATAAAATTTCACATCGTGGAAGAGCAACAGAAAAATTACTTAAACTGATAATATAATAAATAAATATATAAAACCAGTGCAAAAATATATGATACGCAAACTGTCACTAATATTAGTTGTTTTATTTCCATTTGTAGTCAAATCTCAGCAGATGACTGGAAGTTGGGAAGTTTATAACGTATATAACTCCGTTGACAACGTACTTGAAACACCGGACAAATTATACTATACATCTTCCGGAAGTTTGTATTACTATGATGTGGCAAACAATGAATCCGTTACCATGAATATCCAGAATGGGCTAAATGACACGGATATTTTGAATATATACTACAATGCGGCACAAAAATATCTGCTTGTGGCATATTCCGGCGGTAATATAGACTTGATTTACGATAATGGAGATATTGTGAATATGAGTGACATAAAAGATGCTGTGATGTCCACGGAAAAAATTATAAACAACGTGATTTTTTCCGGTGATAATATTTATGTTTCCACAAACTTCGGTGTAGTGATGTTTGACGGAAAAAAGCATCACGTAATCCAGTCCGGTATATATGGCACAAGTATAGATTTCTTTACTCAAGTAGGAGATTATCTTATAATAAAGAAAAGTGACGGCAACCTCTATTATATGTCTGCAACTGGCAAAATAAATGTAATTGACAATTTCAAACCATTGTACACTGATGATGCCAAAACAAACAAGGCATCATACTCGCTGTATAAAAATGGGTTTGTTTTGAGTGATAATACAATGATAGGTTGCACAAGTTCTAATACAAATGCTGTAAAAATCAGAAAATACACTTTTGACTTTGCAAATGAAATGTGCACGGAAGTTGTATATACACATACACAGTATGGCACAAATACAGTAAAAAGTTGGAATGGAGGATATTATGTGACAGACGGCACATATTTACTCTTGATAGACAAAGAAGGAAATAAGATTTCCGAAAATACATTACAAACGGCAATTACAGGACAAAAAATTGCTTTTTGGAAAAGTTCTGATATTGTTTGGGCTTGCGATGCCAACGGTCTTGCAAGATATGACCTCTCCGGTGAAAATATTACCGTACTTAACGAGAAATTCAAACCCGGAAACCTTTCAATTTTTTCTATAGACTATTTGAGACCGGATTTTGAAGGTAATATTTATATGACAGTTCGTTGTGCGGACTTTATGTTCCCTCACCCGGATCAATTTAAGTCTATCACAAAAGTAAATAGAATAAATGTTGACGGAACTATTGAAGATGTTACTTCTACGGATTTTACTTATTATTTCAATTCCCCTTCAATGCACCCCACAACTTCTTTAAGTTCTAATACATCTATTTGTCCTCACCCAAGTAAAAAAGGTGTGTATTACGTTCCAAACTTCTTTGAGGGAATAATGAAATTCCAGGATAATCACCATTTGTATTCATACAATAATACAAATTCCGCTATACCTAAACCTTGGGGTTCTTATGCAGCAGATGCTACATTTGACAGCAAAGGAAATATGTGGGTAATGGGTTTTGACAATAATACAATTTTATGTCTTCCTGCAGATAAAGTAGATAATGAAACTACAACAGTAGATGATTGGAAAAACCTTCGTTCTTTTACAAGAAACCACGACGGTATGATTATTGCCTGCAAAAAATCAAATTTTGTATTACTTATATCAGGTATACAGGAAAACAGTCCTATTCATTTCTATAATACCAAAGGAACAGATTCTTTTGATGATGATGAATATAAAGGCATAAGTACTTTTATAGACCAAGACGGAAAACAATTTAGTGTTTATCAAATGCACTATCTTTTAGAAACAAGTAACGGAAAAGTATGGGTTGCTACAGATGACGGTGTATTTGAAATTCCTAATGTGGAAGATGCTTTTAAGACAGGTAAGGTAGTGAGAATAAAAGTGCCGAGAAACGATGGTACAAACCTTGCAGACTATCTTCTTGCAGGACAATATGTGTTAGGTATCGATGAGGACAGTTCAGGTAGAAAGTGGATTACAACACGTGATAGCGGAGTTTATCTCGTAAGTAACGATGGTACGGAAATTTTACAACATTTTACTAAAGATAATTCCGTATTTACTACTAATAATATCCACTGTGTGGCTTGTAGCAAAGTATCAAACGCAGTTTATTTCGGTGCGGAAGGTATGCTTTACAAGTACAATGCTACTGCCGCTCCTGCAGCAGAAGATTACAGCGAGGTGATTGCATACCCGAATCCTGTTCGTCCTGATTATTCAGGCTGGATTACTATTAAAGGACTTATGAACAATTCTCTCGTGAAAATTGCCGATGCTGCAGGAAACGTAGTTTTCCAAACCACATCTGAAGGTGGTATGGCAATATGGAATGGTTGCAACCTTTCCGGTGAGAGAGTTCGCACAGGTGTTTATTATGTGTTTGCGTCACAGTCCGGTGATGGTATTTCCACTTCCGCTGCCGTGACAAAAATTTTGGTAGTAAAATAAGATAAAATGAATCTGAAATACGTTGATGATAAAGATAAGTCTTACGGACTTGCTGGCATAGCCGTAAGTTTGTTTATATACGAAAGTGATGAATTTATTTCATCACTTTCGCTTGATAGTGAAGACGAAATATGTTTTGTGCCGGAATTTTATGTGGCTGCAAATACGGATTTTTCTCCAAAAAGTGTTTGGGCTTATCGTCTGAAGCAATATGAGATGTTTATAGCTATGACGTGTGGAAATTATCTTTGCCGTCAGTTGGTGCTCAACAAAAAGTCTGTGGACCCTTTTGCAAAGGCGGAACTGCGGAAAATTATTGTTGAGGAAGGAAAGAATGTTTGCTGTCTTGGTGATGATGAGATAGACGGCATTTTCAATAAAGGCTATTTTAATATGCAAAAAGTTTTTTCTCACCCGGGTGTGCAGACGGTAGTTAATAATTTTGCAGACAAATTGGAGAATCAGCGTGAACTTTCACACGACGATATAATGACACTTTTGCACTCATTGCAAAATATGTAGATAAAATGCAATGGCAGAGCGTGAAAAATATGTGGATATAGCCAAAGCCATACTCATTTTGGCTGTGGTGATAGGTCATATTAAGATTTCTTTCACGTCATGCGGTAATTTGCCCGATATAAGGACTTTTATATATTTATGGCATGTGCCGGTTTTCTTCATAGTAGCCGGTTTTTTCTTGAATAATAAAATACTTTTTAGTCCCGTATCATTTGTCAAAAGGAAGTTCAAAACATTGTATCTGAAATTGATAATCATCTATGTAATAACTCTTTTATTCCACAATTTTTTTATAGATATAGGGTGGTACGATGTTAATCATGATTATTTAGGCAAATATGTAACATACTGGACAGTATTTGATTTTGTTGAAAACATAGTAAAAGCCGTTTTGCTTTCCGGGCGTGAAGTCATTTTGGGTGCAATGTGGTTTGTGTATGTGCTGTTTATAGCATTATGCGGTTTTTCTATTGTATCATACATTTCAAAAAGACTTGAGAGCAAAAAACTTTCTTTTGAAAAAATTCGTTTTGCACTCGTTTTTATCTTCTTTGTAGTTGCATATATATGTACTGAATACGGGTATAATATACCGCGTATAAACAATTCTTTCACTGCAATTTGGCTTATATATATAGGCTATCTTATAAAAGTGAAATATGGTATTGGATTTGATAATTTATGGATAGCGATTAGTGGACTGATTATAGTAACAGGATATACATTTATTACCGTTGATGGTTTTTCGCTGAATGTAAACCACTTTGATAGCATAATAATGCTTACGATTGTATCTTTGTGTGCCATTTATTTCATTTGTTTTCTTTCAAAGAAGTTATCGCATACTTTTTTAAGTGGAGTATTGACGTATATAGGAAGAAACTCCTTTTATATTATGGCATTTCATTTTATAGGCTTTAAGGTTTGTTCTTCGCTATTGACTTTGATAGATATTCCATTCACACCCTCTATGGTGCCGAATGTAGGTGATAATATTCTTTTATGGGTAACGTATATTCTTTTTGGCACTGCAGTACCATTGGTAATAATATTCTTGTTTAACAAAGTAAAAAGCAGTATAGTGAGACTATACAAATACTCAAAAGCATAATCAAATGGAAAAAACACGGGATAAATATGATTGGTTGGACATAGCAAAAGGAATTACTATCATTCTTGTGATGATTTTTCACGCTCAGTTAGTGGATAAAAAAACAGATGAGTGTTATGGATTTTGCAGAATATTTTCGGATTTATGTGACCCTGTGATAATGCCTCTGTTCTTTTTTATTTCCGGAGAACTTTTGTACCTGAGCAGAATCAGAAACAATTGGAGTGTAAAAGACCTTTATGCAGACAAGGCAAAACGTTTGATAATTCCATTTGTATTTTTTGTAAACGTATATTTCTTAATAAAACTGTTTTTCAATGGTTTGGTAAAAACTCAAGCAAGTATTAGTATTGAATATTACCTTAAATCTTATGTGTTTTTTGCAGGTTATTCATCAGGTGCACTTTGGTTTTTAGCCACTTTGTTCACTTTAATGCTGATGTACCCGTTATTCCGCTTTTTATGCCGTAAAACGGCATATATGAGTGTTTTTTGGGCATTTTGCATAGGTTTTTACTTTGTGGATTTATCAGAGTATATTCCAAATGTATTCAATATAGCGGAAATAAACAATTACCTTGTATTCTTTTTTTCCGGTATCTTCTTTTTCCGCTATAACATAAATAAATACTTTGATTCATATTTGGTGATGATTTTTTCCACCGTATCATATTTTTTGTGTTATTATCATTTTGGATATAATTTTATAGTATCTTTATCCGGTATTTTTATGATATGTTCCTGGTCTCATATCTTAGCAAGATATGTGCCGGGAATGTTCTCTTCTTTCCGTGATAATATTTATCAAATTTACTTGATGTCTATGATATTCCAAGCCTTCGTGGAACTCGTATTGTGGAAAAAACTGTTTTACAACGAGAATTTGGTATTTCTCTTTTATGTGCTGAATATTCTCTCCGGCATAGTATTCCCGATGCTTGTTGTTAAAGTGGTGAAAAAATGCCCTGTGAAGATTGTCAGAATGTGCTTTGGACTATGAACTTGTTTCAAAAGAAATATTATAAATAATAAGGTTGTCTGTCATTGAGAGGCTAAAGAAATAGATAAAATATGAATACCTAAAAAAGAAAAGAATCAAAAAACATAAATAATACCAAGGCATGGCAGAATAAAAACCATTCAAAAATCCGCTACCTCAATTTTATACTATCTTTATAAAACAGGCTCAAAAATAATAAAGAACAATGCAAAAAAGATATAATTGGCTTGACATAGCACGTTGCTTTGCAATTTTTTGTGTAATAATTCATCATACAAAATTGGTGGATTTGGCAACCGGTGAAAATCAATATATATGCGATTTTTATGATTATTTGATTTTACCTTTTTATTTACCTTTGTTTTTCTTTTTGTCCGGTGAATCTCTTTATTTGAGCCGTATTGGAAAAAATTGGAGCATAAAGGACTTGTATATAGATAAGGCAAAACGTCTTTTGATACCATTTGTATTTTTTGTGACGGTGTATTTCGTGATGAAACTTATATTCAGCGGCTTTGTCAAGACCCAAGCGGAATTTACTTTTGGATATTATTTGGAATCCTTTGTGTATTACAAGGAACACCCCACATTTATAATGTGGTTTTTAGCCACTCTTTCCACTTTAATGCTGATGTACCCTTTATTCCGCTTTATATGCCGTAAAACGACATATATGTGTGCTTTTTTGGCGTTTTGCATAGGTATTTACTTTGTGGATTTATTCAAGTTTATTCCAAACGTGTTTAATATAGCGGAAATAAACATTTACCTTGTGTTCTTTTTCTCCGGTATCTTCTTTTTTCGCTTTAATCTTGATAAATACCTTGATTCATATTTAGTGATGATTATTTCCACCGCTACATATGCTTTGTGTTATTATTACTTTGGCAATAATCTTTTTGTGGCATTTTCAGGTATATTTATGATATGTTCATGGTCTCACATATTAGCAAGATATGTACCGGAATTATTTTCTTCTTTCCGTGATAATATTTATCAGATTTACTTGATGTCTATGATATTCCAGGGCTTCGTGGAACTCGTACTGTGGAAGAAATTGTTTTACAACGAAGATTTGGTGCTATTCTTTTATGTGCTGAATATTCTCTCCGGCATAGTATTCCCGATGCTTGTTGTAAAAGTGGTGGAGAAATGTCCTGTAAAGATTGTCAGAATGTGTTTCGGCCTGAAATAATCACGCATTTTTCTTATAGCTTTTTATAGACCAAAAGCATACTACAGCGGCATAGATGCAGAGTGCCGTGAAATCGTGCATCAGATGCAGGAGTGTGCTGCTTTTAAGGTATCGTCCGAATAGTTTGATTTTATGAAACAGGTTCTGTTTGCTTTAATCTTTATTCTGAAACAGCCTTTTAGAGCCAACCTGGAGGAAAATAGATTCTTGAGCAATAAAAAAACCGAAATACTTTTGAAACATTTCGGCTTGCTTTGTGACCCCGGAGGGGCTCGAACCCTCGACCCATTGATTAAGAGTCAATTGCTCTACCAGCTGAGCTACGGAGTCGCTTTTCCGCTTTTTGCGGTGCAAGGTTAATGTTTTATTTTTATATAGCAAAAACTTTTCTTTATTTTTTGCATTTTCCCACAAAATTAGAGCCTAAAACAGCAAAGGCAACGAAGGCTGCTATGGTAGCTAAATTAGCTATAATTAGAGCCTAAAGGCAGCTATATTAGCTATATTAGCTATAATAGCTATCTTAGCTATTTAGCAATAGCTTTCCCTCTAATTCACTCTCACATATCTCACGGGACGCACCATAAGTCCTGTGGGGCGACCGGCTCTGTTTGCGAGACTGCCTCCTGAACTGTTTATTAATAAGGCGTAGAGAGTACGTTTTGAACTTGATATTCCGATAGTGCTGCTTTGCAAATATGCGTCAGAACCCCATACTTCCTTTTTTTCTTTGTCTTTGTTATCATCAATGTATGAGGTACCGGGAATCAATATATAGTTACTATTTTTTTTGCTTGTAAGTCTATACCAAGTGTGGCTATCTATCGTTTCAGAAGTAACGGTGGTGTTTGCTATGAGTAGTTCAAAGTCTCTTGCTGTGGGAATGTTCCATCCGTCGGGCCAATTCAGTTGTGCTATATCGTCTTCCGGTTTAAGGTCTCTGGTGTCTTTGTCTGTGTCTGCCGTGTTATCGTAGGCGTATTTTGCTGCTATGGCACTGTTTTTGTATTCGTTAGTATCAAAATATTCCGGTTCTTCCGTAGCACCCCAGCTAAGACGCATACCCTGGCTTTTGAGGCATTTTGCAATAAATGCATCTTCATTGATAGGTGCACCGTTGTATGTCCTGAGGAATGTTTTTGCCTCCACACCATAGTTAAACGGACTCCATAGCAACTTATATGTTACTGTTTCCCCGCCTTCCGTCACTGTTTTTGTGATGCCGAGATCCACAGCGAGGTCGTTTATATTTCTCACTATAATATCTTTTTTATTTACGTCTGTATAGGTGTATTGTTCTTTCAGCACCGGACGGATGTTTAGACCTGTATAGCGGTTGGAGAAAATTGTTCTCATTGATGGGTTGTTGTGCAAAACGGCACAGTAAGCGTATGTGTTGAGATTGGAAGACATATAGTATAGATAGTCGGTATATACCACACCTCCGTTGTTGGCATAGCCGTTTGAGAGCATAGTGATTTCTTTGCCGTTAATCTTGCTTCTAAACGTCACCTTGTTTACGTTCTTTCCTATTTCGTCGCAATACACTGTTTCCGTGCTCACAATCTCCGTATTGTCTATAAATTCCTGAATATCATCTTTATTTGGCAGTGTCCAGTGTCCTCCCCAGTATTGTCTGGCAGGGTCATAGACAGTTTCCGCTATGTCTGTCGGGAGAATGGAAGTGGAAGTGCTCTGGTATGGGTCATTGATATATGTATCATAGTTGTAAGTATCTTTTGGGTACAGTTCTCCCCATGCAAGACGTTTGCCGAGAACATTGCCGAGGGCGGCGATAGCGGCTTCGTCCATGTATGACGATGTTTCCGTGCCCAGGTTGATTGGGCTCCAACGTATTCCGGAGGGCAAGCCTAAATCCACGGCACATCGCTCGTCCATACGGTAAGTATAAACTATTGCGTGGCGACCGTTTTCAATTATTACGTCATCACAGTTGTATGATAGTTCTTTGATACCTGTAAGGTAGTTTCCTATGGAATATGTTCCGCTGACAGACATCGTCTGCGGTGTGGTAGCATCAAGGATATAGCGGTAATGCTCCACGTTGTTTTCATCCACCGTTTTAGTGTATTGGAATTTTGTGTCCCAATTGTTTGAGTGTTCTTGGGTGTATGAGTTAAAGATGTCTATTTTGGCATATTTGTGAATGAATTTCAGCACAGTCACGGCGTTTGTTTGCGGTTCTGTTGCTTCTGTAAACATCCAGTCTGTAGCCTCCAGCGTGCTTTGGTCTTCCGCGGGTGGTGTGAGGAGAGCGAGGATATCGTTTGTGCTTGTGCAGGAGTTAAAATCTTCAGAGTAGGGGTAATAAGCCACGTACTTGTAGCCGAGTTTGTGCACCACTTCTTTTATGTCTGAGTTCAGGTTCCAAGCCTTGCCGTCCGGAGTGGTGAGTTTTATGTTTTTGGCGTTATTGCCGTCAATAAGCGTCACAAAGTTGTTGCTGCCGTCAAGAATGAAAAGTCCGAAGGAGTCGCCGGATTTGAAATCGCGAGTAATATCATTGTCGTAAACGTCAAGCACTTGTCCTCGGGACTGCGGTGCATCAATCACCACGGCTTCAAATTTCATTGGCGTGCCTTTGTCCTCGGCAAGTGGTGAATTGAGGTCGTCGCGGCATGCCGTGAGTAAAAGAATGAATAATATATATATCAATTTCTTCATGGCTGTTCTACGTATATTCGGATGCTGCTTTGGCTCTCCGTGTTTGTGTTCCAGTTTTTACCTCCATACACCGGTCTGATGAGCATACCCGTGTAGCGGTGTCCGTTTTGTGTAAGTCCCGTCAAATTTATAGTGTTACCGTCTTTGTCCACGTATGATGAGTATTTTGTGACGGGTGTAACATTCGTGATTTTGCCGGTGTTTTCGTCAATGGTTTTAACTGTTTCAAATTCCATGTAACTGGAGCAGTCTTTTTGGCTGTGGGAAGCGGAAGATGCGAAATAATACATTCCGCCGTAGTCGGAACTGTACGTTTCCGTGTTTTTTACTCCTTCGTGGTTACGCGAGTTGCAGCAGAGCATATCAATACTCCAGTCGCTCCACGTTCCGCCGGGGAAATATATCACTTCGCCGTTTATCTTGCTTGTGAACTTGAATATGGTGACAAGGTAGCGATACGGTCTTACTTCCGCAGTACCGAAAAATTCGGAGTTATCATAGTGGAGGTTGAGATAAGCACCTGTTTCAGGGTCTGTTGCACCTATCCACGGAGCATAGCGGATATTGTCTTCGTAGTACCAATCCACTATTTCCACGTTGCTATTTCGCACCAGTTCGTCAACCTCATTTTCGTTTGGTATTCGCCATTCGCCTTTCCAGAGTTTGTTTCTCACCACATCGTATTCCGTTCCGGCGATGTTGCCGTCGATAGCGGCGTATGAGTATTGTCTATCTACGTATGTCTCAGGATAATAACCCTTTTCCGAACCGGAAATAAGCGATGTGACGGATGTTATTACTCCGCTACTGTTTGTGATGTATGAATCTCCGGTTTTGCTTATTCTGCCTGTTTCTTCGTTAAACATCATAGCAGGCTGGTCGTATTTTGTTTCCAGTTCACCCCAGGAATAATAGTCGCCGCGGTCAAAGCAGGAGTGAAGTTCACTGTTCATAAGGTCTTCTTTCAGATTGCCGTCTGCGTCATACCATTTGCCGCCTCTTGCAGTTAAGTCTGATGCATTTTCCGCACCTAAGTTATGGTTTGCCCAAATGCACCCTGATGGCAACCCCATATCCACGCCTGCGGTTTTGTAAGACACTGCGGGCTGTGAAAAAATGGAAATGTAAATGAGTCCGTTTTCTTTTAGGTTCACGTTTGTCTGCCAGTAAGAGATGTTTGTGATTTCGCCTTCGTTTTCAATCTCTTGTTTTGAGGTTGCAGTGCCATACACTTCCACGTTTTCTCCGGGAATGTAGATATAGTTGTACGTCTCGGAATCATCTGCTTTGTACATTAGTGTGTTTTTAACGGGGTGTTCCACCGTCAGCATATCGGAAGCCTCTCCATTGTAGTAAATCTTCATCAGGCTCATAGCGTGAGTAAATTCCAGCCTGAGTGTTGTGCCTGTTATTGTGTGGTTTCTGCACACCAGGAGGTCTGCTGCGTTGTATTTTGCTTGTGTGGATTGGTCCGTGTATAGACTTGAAAAATCCGCTATGTGTTTGGCGATTACGTCGTCTATAGATGTGTAATTATTGTATTTGCTGTCGTAAGGCGCGTATGCGTAGTATTTGTAGTTTTCGTTGTAATACACATCGGAAGAAATTACGTTTCCGGCATTATCTACACGGTACGCAAGACCTGTTTTTTGCAACACAAATTTGTAGTTGTTGTTAATTATCGTGCCGTTTTGGTCCACCACTATCAGTCCGAAGTCATCGCCGGGGGCAAAAGAAGTGATGACACCGTTGTTTATGGAAGCTCTGGAAGATACATCGTTTACGTTGCGATTGTATGCAACCACATCAACCATGATTTCAAGTGCCGTGTCCTGCTCTTTCATTATGTTTTCCGAGGAGCAGGATGCCAGGAGCAATAATATTATGAGTGGTATAAACTTTTTCATTTGCTAATTTTTTCTTTTAAGCAGAACAGGTCTGATAGAAAAACCGTTGTATCTGTCGCACTGATTCAGTTCCTGTATGGTCATGTGACCGTTGCCGCTACCGGACTCGGTAACGTATGTTGTTTCAAAAGCCCATGCTTTTTCCCTTCCTCCGGCAGTGCTGCTGCATGGAGTGGAGGTCCAGTATTGGCATCTTGCTTTTTTCACTTTTCCGTAAGTGCCGGTGTTGTCATCATAGCCGGAATAGCCGGTGATAGGGAGGTAAATCAGTCCTATGAGTTTGTTGTCTGCATCTCTTTTTGTCACTTCCCATACGGAGGCGTCAAAGTCCAGATTTTCTTCGGAAGTATCGCCTTCCGCCACTTTTTTCACGGTGCTCCATTTCCAGTCGCATTGGTCTATTATGTTTTGCCACATTTGCTGTGACGGTGTTCTCCAGAGCCAATAGCCGTCACCGAGGTATGCTTTTACGGCATCGAAATCCGTTCCCATAATGTCTGAAGCGGCTGTGCCGGTGTAGCCGTCAGGTGAGTAGAGATTGGCATCTTTTGTTGTTGTTTCGCCCCAGGCGTAGTGGTATCCCGTTTCAATAGGTTCCATAGCACCGATGTTGCAAGTAGCCCAGAGCACTTCATAGTCCGTGCTGTCAATGGTGATGGACATACCCAGGCTTACAAACACCATTTGTGCCGTGCTATAGCCTGTTTGGTCCCAGATTGCGTCAGGTGAAATAATTATGTTGAGTGATTCCGTGTTGTCTATATTGTATGTTGTGCACCTTTCTATTTCTATCATATTCAGGCGTATTTCTTTCTCACTCAGGGTAAAGTTGAAAGTATATATTTTTCCTGCCTCGAATTTGTGATTTTCAATCACGTTGGAGTCAAGTTTCAGGCGGTATGTGAGGTAATTTGTGTCTATTGTGAACACAAGCGGCACACTGCTGAAATCGCCGTCAAGAGGGAAACACATATCGTAAAACACCCCTTTTTGTGAGCGAGGTATTGTCACGTTGTCCTCAATGCTTGTTGTGAGGCGGCTGTAGTATTCCGTTTTGTTTTCTTGTTCCGCTATGCTGCCGTTTGCGAATCGCATTACGTTCGGAAATAATTTAGTGCCGTCTTCCGCTTCCATTTTTATTCCGTAGATGATAATGTCGGAAGATATATTGTTCGTTATATTAAATCGGATTATGGCACAGGCGGAGTTAAAGTGCGAGGTGTTGGCAATAACGTTATTGTCGTTAACGGATTGTATTGTGGTGGAAGTATAGACGTATGAGTAATCTCTGAACGATGTGAGGTCGTTTTTAAGTTGATTGCAGGTGAAAGTGGAGGGTAGATGCATATCTACGGTAACGGCATCGCTGCCGCTTGTCACTACGGTATGCTCGTTTATAGGGTGGCAGCAGTACATTTCGTCGCCGGCAGCCACGGGATAAACGTAGGCATTGTCTGCCACATCGTATTTCACGCCGTATAAGGTTTCTAACTTGATTTTGGAGTTTTCCGAGTCAACGGTTTCGAATTTGGTTTGTGAATGGTACTGTGCGGCGGAAGAGAGGTCTCCGTAAAACGGCACATAACTGCTGCCGTGCTTGATTGCAGTGAGCATATTCGTGCTGTTTTCCCAGACATATACCACTTTGTCTTCCGTATCTGTTTTGTCGCTCCAGACGCTCCTGGATTGCGGTTCCGCAAAGATGATTTCAAGTTTTTTCACGGAGTCGCGGAGCACTTGCTCTTCCGTGCAGGAGGAGAGCAGAAGTAACGCAAACAGTATTTGACAGGTGTGTTTCATTCTTTTGCAGTTTTTATTCGGTCATATCATCGTTTGAGAAACTGCCTCCCGGAATGATGTCGTTACAGTCAAAGTATTTCAATTCTTCCGAGATTACTTTTACGAGTTTGGGCGATTTTTCTTCCAGAGCGAAGATATAAATGTAGTTTTTGCCGCTTTCCCATGTGTAAGTGTTTATGAAAGGGGCTGTTTTAAGTTCTCCGTCGCAGTTGAGTGACACTGTCCAGCCGGTGGTGTTTGCTGCATCCGGCACGCAGTAGTAGCGAGTGGCGGAAACTATCGCATCTGCCGTATTTGCAGGGATAGTCACGTTCTCAAAACTGAAACTGTCGCTGCTTTTTGCGGTGGAATTTACACTGGAAGTGACTGAGGGAGTGGCTGTGCTCCAATCGTAGGAGAAGGTCAATTCTGCTTCTGTGGTGATTTCAGCATCGGGTGTGAGCGTGATACCTGTAACCGATGTTTCTGCCGCTGCATTTTTTTTGAAAGCCACGCACACTCTGCAGTGAGCATAGACGAAGCTGAGATTTACCGTTTTGCCGAAGTTTGGCGAACTTTTCTCTATTTTCAGCGGCTCGGCTGCCATAGCACTTTCTGCATTGTTTTGTTTGAGCTTGAGTGTCATTGCGGATGTGCTGATAGCGGAAACGGCACTGATGGGTGCTCCTGCAGTGAAGAGATAACTATCTGCTTTGCTATCCCAGAACATCAGCGGCTGCGTGTCTGTGACGTAAGTCCAGTCGTCTGTGATGAATTTCACGTCATAGCCGTTCATCACCACTGTCTCTGTTCCGCCTTTTTCGGAAGCGGTGAAAACTTTGAAATTATCATACATTCCCGTGGGGATATAACCTCTGGAGAATGGTTCTGCCGGTTCGGCTGATATTAAAATGGGTGATTCCCCGGAGGTCTTTCCCCCGGAGAATTCATCCACATTATTGCAACTGTGCAGAAGCAAAATAATGGACAATAAAATTGCCGTATTATGCAACTTCACGTTATTTTTTTCTCTTTGATTAGAGTGTGATAGTAACTGTTACGTCGCTCCAATCGTCAACGCTGTTAACGCTGAAGAGGATAGGAGTGAGGATTGGGTCACCTGCATCTGTGAAACCTACGTTGTCTTTCATGACAATCTTGTAAATGTAGCGTTTGCCGGCATCAAATGTTGATACTTCATTTGAATCTGCGTCAAGACCTTTGAGAGGAATATAAACTTCACCGTATTTGTCGGCACTACCAACGTAGTAATGGCTTGTTCCGTTCCATACTTTGCAAGTAAGTTTGAGGCATACAAGACCGCTGGTGGAAAGTTTGCCTGTTTCTCCAATATTTGCCTTTACACCGTCCCACATAAGTGCTCTGGTTCCTGTTACTTCGTTTACTTTTGTTGCAGATGTTGCAAAGAAATAGCCTTTTGAACTTGTGCCGTAGTCAATAATGTTGGTAGAGGTATTTGTGCTATTGATTGTAACAGCACTTGCTAATGTTTCTT
>SAMEA3663271__coassemble_386_pt1 | contig 14735 bp, 11 predicted proteins | sample SAMEA3663271__metabat2_low_PE_018 | metagenome-assembled genome bin SAMEA3663271 (sample SAMEA3663271) | pig gut metagenome | biome: pig gut; feature: pig-associated habitat; material: faeces | place: China | collected 2013
CATTACGTCATCACTGCAATAGCCGCGAGAAACAGGGTTGGAATATACTGTGACAATATCATTCCACCCGTTTTCAAGTCCTTCACCTTCAATTTCCTGCATAGGTCCGCTAATCAGCTCTTTGCCTTGGAAATCAAAAGCACTGATAAGTCCACAGTCGCGGAAAACTCCTTTGTTAATTTGTGCGGCATCGCCCCAGTCTTCACCAACCATATAGCCGAGAATCCCCCATTTTTCTCCGGCTTTGCGACGTTTTTCGCAGCATTGTTCAACTGCTTGGCGGATTTCAATCCAATAGTCGTGACCTCCTTGAAGCATTTGGTAGGCTTGGTCAAGTCTCCACCCGTCAATATTGAAATTATCAATCCAATATGTTGCAACTTCCTTAATGTATTCAAGACTGCCGGGATATTTCACATTTCCCGTACCAGCATTTTCTCGGTCACATTCGGTGATTGTGCAATCTAGCTTATTCCCATTGGGTGAGGGGAGGGTAACACCTCCATGGTGCCCGAAAACACCATCGAGAATTACATATAGTCCCATTTCATGTGCTTTATCAACAAGCTCTCGGAAATCCGATTCTGTTCCGAAATGAGGGTCTATTTTGAAATAATTGTTAGTGAAATAACCTGTTGCCTGTAGTTTTTCACCTCCGGTAGCAGTGCTACTGTCAAAAATTGGAGTTAACCATATTGCATTTACGTTAAGGCTCTTTATGTGTGGAAGAGCATTTATTATACCACGCAAATTGCCGTTTTTTGTATGTCCGTCAGGACCCCACATCGCAGTATAACCCTTTGCACCGCCATCTCCGTGCTGAAAACTGGCTACCATAATTTGATAAATGGCGAGATTCCTCTGGTCCGGAGATTGAGCTTTTGAATTAAAAGAAAAAATTCCACCAAAAAAGGCGAAAAGTAATACCCAATATTTTTTCATTTTGTCTATTAGATTTAATTATTTGTTGTGAAATACTTTATTGCAAAAATACAAAATATTTTTACACCACAAAAATTATTTCTAACTTTGCATAACATTAAAATAATCAAACAAATGAAAATACTTGTCACAGGAGCAGCGGGTTTTATTGGAAGTTATGTTACAAAAAGGCTTGCTGTAAATAATGTCGTTGTTGGGATAGATAATATTAACGACTATTATGACCCTGTCCTAAAGTATTATAGATTAAAAACGGCGGGATTTATACCTACAGAGTGTGAAAAGTGGAACAATAAAGTAAAATCTTCCGATTTTAAGGATTTTAGCTTTATTAGAATGGATATCAGTGATGATGAGTCCGTCAATGAACTTTTTAATTCTGAAAATTTTGACTATGTAATCAACCTTGCGGCTCAAGCCGGTGTAAGATATTCCATTCAAAATCCGAAAGCTTACATAAAATCAAACGTTGATGGTTTTATGAATATACTTGAAGGATGCAGAAATACCGGTGTAAAACATCTTGTCTATGCATCTTCTTCAAGTGTTTATGGCTTGAATGGTAAAGTTCCGTTCAGTGAGCATGATGCAGTTTGTCATCCGGCATCACTTTATGCGGCAACCAAAATCAGCAATGAGATGATGGCTCACACTTATTCCCGTCTTTACGGTATCCCGACAACCGGTCTGAGATTTTTTACGGTATATGGACCCGCAGGAAGACCGGATATGTCCCCATTTCTATTTGCAGATGCCATTTTGCGTGATAAACCTATAAAAGTTTTTAATAATGGAGATATGCTCCGTGATTTCACTTTTATAGAAGATATTGTGGAATGTGTAGTCCGCATAGTAGAGGTTGTGCCGAAAAAAAATCCGGAGTGGAACAATATTTCAGCAGACCCGGCATCTTCTGATGCACCATATAAAATATATAACATAGGCAATTCTCAGCCAACAAAACTTAAGGATTATATCACTATGATAGAACAAGCTGCAGGAAAAGAAGCAATTAAAGAGTTACTTCCAATGCAACCCGGCGATGTTTATCAAACATACGCAGACTGTTCCGCACTTGAAAAGGTTATAGGATTTAAGCCTAATACGAAGTTAAGTGAAGGAATTAAATTGACAGTTAAGTGGTTCAGGAGTTATTATAAACTATGAAATAAAAATAACTTAGATTATGAATATAGCAATAGTAGGCACAGGATATGTAGGACTTGTTTCAGGAGCATGTTTTGCAGAAATGGGTATCAATGTTACTTGTGTTGATATAGACAGTAACAAAATTGAAAAACTTAAAAAAGGTGTAATACCAATCTATGAACCGGGGCTTGAAGATATGGTCCTCCGTAATGTTGCAGCAGGAAGACTTAATTTTACTACAGATTTGTGTTCTGTTCTTGATGATGTAGAAGTTGTTTTTTCTGCAGTGGGAACTCCTCCTGATGAAGATGGTTCTGCAGATTTGAAATATGTACTTGCCGTAGCCAAGGCTTTTGGTCAAAATATCAATAAATACACTATTATTGTTACTAAATCAACAGTACCTGTTGGGACTGCAAATAGAGTAAAGGAAACAATAAATGCGGAACTTGCACTCCGAGGAGTGAGTATAGATTTTGATGTTGCATCAAATCCGGAATTCCTAAAGGAGGGTGCTGCCATTAAGGATTTTATGACGCCGGACAGAGTAGTTGTTGGTACAGACTCAGAAAGAGCAAAAAAGGTTATGGCACGTCTCTATAAACCATTTATGCTCAGTGGTGATAGAATGATTTTTACAGATATCCCCAGTGCTGAAATGATAAAATACGCAGCAAATTCCATGCTTGCTACACGCATTTCTTTTATGAATGACATTGCTAATCTTTGTGAACTTGTCGGTGCAGATGTTAATATGGTGAGAAAAGGAATTGGTGCAGACACGCGTATAGGAAAAAAATTCTTATATCCTGGTTGTGGCTATGGTGGCTCATGCTTTCCAAAAGATGTTAAAGCACTAATTAAAACGGCACAAAAGGTAGGTTATGATATGAAAGTGCTTCGTGCGGTGGAAGATGTGAATGAACGTCAGAAATCTATTCTTTTTGACAAATTGAATCGTCATTTTGCAGGAAATCTTGCCGGAAAAACAGTTGCAATGTGGGGGTTGAGTTTCAAACCGGAAACAGATGATATGCGTGAAGCTCCTGCACTTATTCTGATTGAAAAACTTTTAGCGGCTGGTTGCATTGTAAGGGCCTTTGACCCGATAGCAATGACTGAATGTAAGCGTAGAATAGGGGATAAAATAACCTATTGTAAAGATATGTATGATGCAACAGTAGATGCTGATGCACTCATGCTTGTAACTGAATGGAATCAATTCCGTGTGCCATCATTGCCGGTACTTAAAAAAGCAATGAGACAATTAGTGATAATAGACGGAAGAAATATTTATGATGCTGAGTATCTTGCAGAAAATGGTTTTACTTACTATAAGATTGGCTGAAAACAATGATTGAGTTTTCAACAATAAACTACCGAGTTTTTCGTTAAATATATAATAAACGTAAAAATCCGATAATGGCTAAAGTAAAAAAGATACTTTTAATCTCTCTTATTTTTTGTGCGTTTTCTCTTAATGCACAAGATGGAAGCACTGCATATAATTTTCTCAATATATCTCAATCCGCAAAGATTTATGGTCTTGGAGGTGTGAATATCACAACTATTGAAGAAGATGTGACAACAACAGACCAAAATCCGGCACTTTTGGGAAGTGAAATGAGTGGTCAAATTGCTCTAAATTATATGCGATACCTTGGTGAAAGTAACTTCGCAGGACTTGTATATACTCACTCTTCCGGTGAAAATGCCGCTTGGGCAGCAGGTTTGCAGTATTTTGGTTATGGTTCTATTACAGAGACAGACATAACCGGTGCAGTATTAGGAAGTTTTTCTCCGCAAGATATAAATTTTTACGGTGCTTATAGCCGTGACTTGAACAATAAAGTACGTGGAGGTTTTAAGGTTAAAGCAATTTATAGTGCTTACGGTGAATATTCCGCACTTGCACTTGCCACAGACCTTGGTGTAAATTATTACGATGATGAACACGAAGTGTCGCTTTCTGCTGTAATTGCCAACCTTGGAGGTCAAGTAAAACGTTTTGACGAAAGTTACGACCGATTACCCATAGATGTTCGTTTGGGTTGGTCTCAAATTTTTGGTACTTTCCCGGTACGCTTTTCTATTACTGCATGGAATTTGACAAAATGGCATTTACCATACTTTGATAACGGAGATGGTACAACTACAAATGCTCCAGAACTAAAAGATTCTTTTGGTAGCAATCTCTTCCGTCATCTTATTTTCGGTGCGGATATCGTAGCCTCGGAAAAATTTTATCTTTCACTTGCATATAACTACAAAACAAGGTCTGATATGAGTACATATTCTCGTTCATTTATTTCCGGGTGGAGTCTTGGTGCCGGGCTGAATACGTCAAAATTCCGTTTGGGGTTGGCTTTTGCTCAGCCACACACAGGTGCAACTACGCTTATGGTTAATTTAGGACTGAATTTTAATGATTTGATTAAGTAATTCAAAAATGAATTCAAAAAAAATAATAATAGCAATTGACGGCTATTCATCCTCAGGAAAAAGTAGTATGGCTAAACGGCTTGCTGCTGAAATTGGTTATAGATATATTGATTCCGGTGCAATGTATCGTGCCGTTACTCTTTACGTAATGCGTAAAGGTATGATTGATGCTATGGGAAATCCTAATGTAACTTCAATAATCAATGCTTTACCTGATATTAATATTGATTTTGAAGTCAATGATGGTGCTCAAAACACTATCTTGAATGGAGAAAACGTAGAAAAAGAGATACGTCAAATGGCTGTCTCAAATAATGTGTCTCCGGTTGCGGCAATTCCTGAAGTGAGACATGCTCTTGTTGCTAAACAACAAGCATTCGGCAATGAAAAAGGCATTGTTATGGACGGAAGAGATATTGGAACAACTGTTTTTCCAAATGCTGAACTAAAAGTGTTCGTAAAAGCATCTGCGGAAACTCGTGCTCAAAGACGTTTTAAGGAACTTATTGAAAAAGGCAGCAATCCGTCATACGAGGAAGTTCTTGCAAACGTTGTTCATCGTGACCATCTTGATGAAACTCGTAGAGAAAGTCCACTCAGACAGGCAAGTGATGCAGTTTTGTTAGATAACTCAAACATGTCTATTGAGGAACAAAACGAGTGGATATTGCAACGTTTTAATGAGACTTTAACAAAACTTAATTTATGAAACGGAATATCGAGATAGACAGTCTTTCCGGTTTTTGTCATGGCGTTGTTACTGCTATTGGTAAAGCTGAAGAGGAACTTGAACGTTCCGGTCACTTGTATTGTCTCGGTGATATTGTGCATAATAGCGATGAGGTTGAGAGGCTTAGAAAGAAAGGCCTTGTTACTATTACTCATGAGCAACTGAAAGAACTTAAAAACGTAAAAGTCCTTTTTCGTGCTCATGGAGAACCTCCTTCAACATACGCAATAGCGGCACAAAATAATATTGAAATTATTGATGCCACTTGTCCTGTTGTACTCCGTCTGCAAAAGAGAATTAAAGAGAGTGCAAATGCAGTAAAAGAGAGTAATTCCGTTGCTCCACAAATCGTGATTTATGGCAAACATGGACATGCAGAAGTAAATGGGCTTGTAGGACAAACGGAAGGTAATGCGATTGTGGTTCAAGACCTTTCTGAAATTGACAAAATTGATTTTGAAAAAGATATAGAGTTGTATTCCCAAACAACGAAATCACTTGAGGGATATTCTGAGGTGATTGAGAGGATTAAAGGGAATAAAGCTAATGATACTGTATTTCACAGTTACGACACAATTTGCCGCCAAGTTGCAAATAGGGTAAATCATCTCAAAGAGTTTGCTTTGCATCATGACTTAATCCTTTTTGTATCAGGAGCAAAAAGTAGTAATGGTAAAGTGCTTTATAATCAGTGTCTTTCAGTTAATCCGAATACTATTTTACTATCAAATCCTGATGAGCTTAAGCCGGAATGGCTTAGAGGAAAACAGAATATTGGCATTTGTGGTGCGACCTCTACTCCGGGTTGGCTTATGGAAGATGTAAAAAAGAAGTGTTTGACTTTTTATTCTGATGAATTATGAAATTTTTTTCAGTATTTTTTGTTTTTTTGATGTGCATTGTATCTTTTTCTTGTAAAGAAAAGCAACAACAAAAAGATGCAGTGGATTACACGGAAATTGACTCAATCGCAGAAGTTGATGCAAAACATTTTGTTAATGTTGTGTGTTCATCAAGGTTTACAGAAATGCAACTTCAAGATTCGGTGCTGAGTGTAAAAAGTAAATTGGAAGATATTCGGGAAAAGTCAGGCTACGTTTTTGCTAATAGATACTCTTCAAAATTTGAAGCATATATCAAGGAACATAACGATTCCATTTCCAAGTTACTCTTTGCATACTGATAGCTTACAAAAAAAACATAATAATGCTTATGAAGCAATTACTTGATTTCATAATCGTAAAAAATGACCATTTAACCGAGAATTACTCGTTGCTTAAATTGTCACCTGTTTCCGGAGAAAAACTTAAAGAAATGAAAGCGGGACAATTTGTGCAAGTCCACGTATCCGGAGCAACTTCCACACTTTTACGCCGTCCAATATCAATAAATTATGTTGATATGGACTCTAATGAACTGTGGTTGCTTGTTCGTCGAGCAGGAAATGCTACAAATGTACTTGCAAGTAAAGAAGAAGGCAGTAAAGTGAATTTGCTTTTGCCTTTGGGCAATGGGTTTGGGTTTGAAGATACGTTTGATACCCCATGCCTACTTGTGGGAGGTGGCGTTGGAATTGCCCCCCTTTTATATCTCGGCAATCAAATGAAGAAGCGGGGTATTTATTTTGAATATCTTATAGGTGCTAAAAGTGAATCAGATTTGCTTCAGATAGAATTGTTGAAAGAAATTGCACCTGTAAATATCACAACTGATGATGGCACTTGTGGCGAAAAAGGTTTGGTTACACATCATTCATGTTGGTCAAAGAAATGGGCTAAAGCGTTTTGTTGCGGTCCTGTTCCGATGATGAAAGCAGTGGCAAAAATTTGTAAGGAAAGGCAAGTTGATTGTGAGGTATCGTTGGAAAATATGATGGCATGCGGACTTGGTGCATGTCTTTGTTGTGTGGAGAAAACAGTAAAAGGGAATGTTTGTGTTTGTACTGAAGGTCCTGTATTTAATATAAATGATTTGACATGGTAAATCTTAGAGCCGAGATAGGTAAACTATCACTTCAAAATCCAGTTTTAACTGCTTCAGGTACATTTGGATATGGTTTGGAATATTCTGATATTGTTGACCTGAACAGACTCGGAGGTATAATTGTTAAAGGTACAACATTAAATCCACGAGAAGGAAATGATTATCCTCGAATGGCTGAAACTCCAGCCGGAATGTTAAATGCAGTCGGACTTCAAAATAAAGGAGTTGACCATTTTGTTGAACACATATATCCTACGATAAAAGACTATAAAACTGAAATTATTGTAAATGTTTCCGGTGCTTGCATTAGTGATTATGTAGCTGTTGCTGAAAAACTTTCCTCACTTGATAAAATTAATGCCATTGAGGTAAATATATCTTGCCCTAATGTTAAGCAGGGAGGAATGGCATTTGGAACTACTTGTGAAGGAGCTGCGGAGGTAACTCGTGAAATCAGAAAGGTCTATGGAAAGACTTTGATTGTGAAGTTGTCTCCCAATGTGACTGATATTGTGTCTATTGCAAAGGCTGTGGAAGCAGAAGGGGCAGACTCCGTATCCCTAATAAACACTCTTCTTGGAATGGCTATCGATGTGGAACGTAAAAAGCCAATTTTATCCACAATTACAGGCGGACTTTCCGGTCCTGCAGTTAGACCTGTAGCTGTTCGAATGGTATGGCAAGTGGCAAAAGCCGTGAATATCCCGGTAATAGGACTTGGTGGCATAACAAACGGACGTGATGCTTTGGAGTTTCTCCTTGCCGGTGCAACTGCGGTTCAAGTGGGTACATATAATTTTGTGAATCCGAACGTAACTATGGAAATAATTGATTATATGCAGGAATATTGTGTTCGCCATGGTATTCATAACATTTCAGAGCTTATAGGAGCGGTAAATAATATTTAATTAAGTAAATGTCGCAAGAAGAAAAAATTTCAACGTTAAAGGAACTTATGTCACTTAGTCCGCTATTTGTATTCTTAGCGGTTTACTTGCTTTTATCGCTATTCCTTGGTGATTTTTACAAGATGCCTTTATCTGTTGCTTTCATAATTTCTGCAATATGGGGTATAACATTTACACCCAAAATCAGCCTGAAAAAGAGAATTGACGTTTTCTCTAAGGGTGCCGCAAATCCGGATATCATTTATATGGTTTGGATTTTTATAATGGCAGGTTCTTTTGCAGTATTAGCACAAAAAATTGGTGCAACGGAAGCTACCGTGAACTTAACACTAAATGTTTTACCTGCTAACTTTATTATGCCCGGACTATTTCTCGCAGCGTGCTTTGTTTCTATGGCTGTGGGAACGTCTGTTGGTACTGTAGTGGCATTAACGCCTGTTGCTGTAGGAATAGCGGAAGAGTTGGGTGGTTCTGTACCTATGTTTGCAGCTATTGTGGTGGGTGGTGCATTTTTCGGTGATAATTTATCATTTATATCAGATACTACAATCACCGCAACACGTTCTCAGGGGTGCGAAATGAGCGACAAATTCAAAGTAAATATATGGCTTACAATACCTGCAGCAATTGTTATATTTTTCATTTATTTTGTCATTGGAAATGATATTATATTACCTATAGCATCACAAGAAGCAAATTATATATTGGTTATACCATATTTGATTGTGATAATAACGGCAATCCTTGGTTTGAATGTATTACTTGTACTTTTCATAGGTATATTGACATCTATAATTTTCGGTTTGATTTTTACGAATTTTGATGTGATTTCTATGTTTGGTTTTATGGGTAGTGGTGTAGAATCCGTTGGTAATTTAATAGTAGTAACATTGCTTGCTTCAGGACTTTTGGGACTAATAAAACACAATGGAGGTATAGATTACATTTTGCAGACCCTATCATCTAAAATATCAGGAAAACGCGGTGCACAAGCAGTTATTAGTGCTTTAGTAGGAATTGTAAATGTATGTACGGCAAACAATACAATTGCAATTATTACTGTAGGACAAATATCAAATGATATTTCGGAAAAGTATGGTTTGGACAAACGTAAGTCGGCGAGCCTTTTGGATACATGTTCTTGTGTCGTTCAAAGTGTTTTGCCTTACGGAGCTCAAGTCCTTATGGCTGCTTCACTTGCCGGAGTGTCGCCGCTTTTGATAATACCTCATCTTTATTATCCTTTTGCACTTGGATTTGTGGTTATTCTATCTATTATTTTCGGTTTCCCAAAACTTAAAAATTAGACTTTGACTTTTTGAAAAGCCTGTCAATCAAATCGGGACGGTGGATTCGTTTGAGTGAACGGACAATATCAAGGCGATAAGTTTTGTCGTACCAGAAGAAGTATTTCCTTTGTGCAAGTTTTTCCTCTTTACTTCGTGGAGTGAAAATCTTCTCAAGAGTGTAAGGGTGATAACCGGTGTAATAAATTTCGGTTGAAACAGTCATAGGTGTAGGTGTGAAATCTTGCACTTGTTCCAAATGAAAATTAAGGTCACGAGTTTCGCATGCCAAAAGTGCCATATCTGTTTCCGTACAACCCGGGTGAGATGAAATAAAGTATGGTATCAGTTGTTGATTGAGGTTATACTTTTTATTTACATTGTTAAATATTCCCGTAAATTCTCGAAAAAGCGAGAATGATGGTTTTCTCATAACATTAAGCACATGGTCTTCCGTATGTTCCGGTGCAACTTTCAGCCTTCCGGAAACGTGCTTGGATATAAGATTTTCTATGTATTTTTTATTTATTGAATCTATACTTTTATCACCCGTTTTGTGCATTGCTAAGTCATAACGAACACCGCTACCGATTGTGGATTTTTTTATACCGGGCATTGTATCTACGGCATTGTAAATCTCAAGCAGTGATGAATGATTCGTGTTCAGATTCGGGCAAACGCTTGGATTTAAGCAAGAAGGTCGCAAACATTTTTTGCATATATCAGTGTTTTTACCGCCCATATGGTACATATTTGCTGATGGCCCGCCAAGGTCAGTTATATAACCTTTAAAATCCGGCATATTTATTACTTGTTTAACCTCCTTCAAAATAGATTCTTTGCTTCGAGACGCTATAAATTTCCCTTGGTGTGCTGAAATAGTGCAAAAAGCACAACCACCAAAGCAGCCGCGGTGCATATTTACAGAAAATTTTATCATTTCGTATGCGGGAATATGTTTCCCTTTGTAACGCGGGTGGGGCATACGAGTATATGGAAGGTCAAAAGATTCATCAATTTCACCGGTTGTCATTGCAGGATACATCGGATTCACTTTCACGACTTTTTGCCCATATTGCTGCCAAATTATTTTACCACCCTCCATTCGGTTTGACTCCTGCTCAATATGTTTGAAATTTTCAGCTTGTTTCTTCTTGTCTTTCAAACAGTCCTCGTATGAGTGAAGTGTTATATCGTCTGCGGAGATTTGTACAGCATCGTGTTTAAGTAATAAGGCTGTTTGTCTAATGTCACAAATTTCTTTTATGCTTTCTCCTGCATTAAGACGTGTTGCAAGTTCAATTATTGGTTTTTCTCCCATACCATAAATAAGCAAATCTGCCGGGGAATCTATAAGTATGGATGGGCGGAGAGAATCTTTCCAATAGTCGTAATGTGAAAGTCGTCGTAAAGAGGCTTCAATACCACCGATTACTATTATTGAATCAGGATATAATTTTCTAAGTATTTCTGTATAAACTATAGTAGGGTAGTCGGGACGCATACCATGTCTCCCGTCCGGGGTATAAGCATCATCACTGCGGCGACGACGGTTTGCAGTGTAATGGTTTACCATAGAATCCATAGCTCCGGCAGTGACACCGAAGAATAATCGGGGCATACCGAACTTGCGAAAGTCGCGTAAGTCGTCTTGCCAATTAGGTTGTGGCACGATTGCCACTTTATATCCGTGTTTCTGGAGTGTTCTACCAATAACAGCTGCTGCAAAAGATGGGTGGTCCACATATGCATCGCCTGTAAAAAGTACTACGTCAACGCTTTCCCAACCTAAAGCTTTCATTTCCTTTATGGAAGTGGGCAGAAAGTCTGAAATACTATATTGTCTTTGCATATTCTTCAAGTTTAAGAATTTCATCACGTAGGCGAGCAGCTTCCATAAATTCCATTTCTTTTGCTGCATTCATCATTTGAGAACGAAGATTCTCAATATATGAATCAAGCTGTTTTGCACTCATGTATGGCACAATCGGGTCTGCTGCGATGTTAATTTCCGGAGTAAATTCGGCATCGTATGTATTTCGTTTTGTTTCCGCTTTTTTTATGTTAGAAGCAGCTTTTTCGTTAGCAAGAATTGCATGGCGTGCTTTTATTATCGCTTGTGGTGTAATACCGTGTTCCTCATTATAACGCAGTTGTGCCTCTCTGCGACGTGCTGTATCATCTAAAGTGCGTTGCATACTATCTGTGATATGGTCTGCGTACATTATCACAAGTCCGTTAAGATTTCGAGCCGCACGACCTGCTGTTTGAGTGAGTGAGCGGTGAGAACGTAAGAAGCCTTCCTTGTCTGCATCAAGAATAGCCACGAGTGATACTTCCGGCAGGTCAAGTCCTTCACGAAGTAGGTTTACACCTACAAGTACATCAAACTCTCCGGCTCGTAATGCATCAAGAATAGCCACGCGGTCCAGTGATTTTACGTCTGAGTGAATGTAAGCGGATTTTATGTCAAGACGAAGAAGGTAGTCATTAAGTTCTTCCGCCATACGTTTAGTGAGTGTAACCACAAGTACTCGTTCCTGCTTTTCTTTTCTCAACCGTATTTGTTCCAACAAATCATCAATTTGTCCGGCGGACGGCTTTACCAGAATTTGCGGGTCAAGCAAACCTGTAGGTCGTATAATCTGTTCTATTACCACACCTTCGCTTTCTTGAATTTCATAGTCGGCAGGAGTTGCACTGACGAATATAACTTGATTTGTCATGCTTCGCCATTCTTCAAATTTCAGAGGTCGGTTGTCTAATGCAGCAGTAAGACGGAAGCCGTATTCCACAAGGTTTGTTTTCCTTGCAAGGTCACCACCATACATGGCTCTAATTTGCGGAACCGTTACGTGGCTCTCGTCTATAATCGTTAAATAGTCTTTGGGAAAATAGTCCAAGAGACAGAATGGTCTTGTCCCGGGTTTTCTACCATCAAAGTATCGACTATAGTTCTCAATACCGGAGCAGTGACCTGTTTCACGAATCATTTCCACATCGTATGTAACACGTTCATACAAGCGTTTTGCCTCAGTATCTTTACCTTCATCGTAAAAACACCGGACTTGTTCACCAAGGTCTATTTCTATATCAGCAATAGCAGTACCCAGTCTTTCTTGTGAAGTGACGAAAAGATTTGCCGGATAAATTTTAAAACTGTCGTGAGTACCGAGAGAAACGAAATCAGTGGGGTGAAGAGTGGAAATGGATTCAATTTCATCGCCCCAAAAAATAACACGAATGAGTATTTCCTCGTAAGCGAGTGATATATCTACCGTGTCACCTTTTACACGGAACGTGCCGCGACTTAGTTCATTCTCATTTCGGCTGTAAAGTGCTTCCGTAAGGCGACGCATGAAAGAGTTTCTCGTGATTTTCTGTCCGACCTCTATTTCAATAACGTTACTGTCAAAGTCTGCAGGATTACCGATACCGTAAAGGCACGATACAGAAGAAACAACAATCACATCACGTCGTCCGGAAAGGAGTGCGGAAATTGTAGCCAAACGCAGACGGTCTATTTCCTGATTTATCATCAAGTCCTTTTCAATATATTTGTCTTGAGAAGGAATATAAGCCTCCGGTTGGTAATAATCGTAGTATGAAATGAAATATTGAACTGAATTTTCAGGGAAAAAAGACTTTAATTCGCTATATAGTTGGGCTGCAAGTGTTTTGTTATGGCTCAAAACCAAGGTAGGACGGTTTGTTTGAGCAATAACATTTGCCATAGTAAAAGTTTTTCCGCTTCCGGTCACACCCAACAAAGTTTGTGCCTTAACTCCTTCATTTACACCTTGCACAAGTCCTTTAATAGCTTGCGGTTGGTCACCGGTAGGAGCATATTGAGATTGTAGTTTATATTCCATTTCGTTACTCTTGGTTTCAACTTGCGAAAATAAGAAATTTTTTAGGAATATGGAAATATTTTGAAATAAACCTACAATTGTTCAAACAAAAAAAGACTTGCATTCTGCAAGTCTTTTGGGGTGAGGTGTGGGGGTCGAACCCACGACCTTCGGAACCACAATCCGACGCTCTAACCAACTGAGCTAAACTCACCATTTTTTATTTTCGTGTGCAAAGGTAATACTTTTATTTCTAACTGCCAAATGTTTTCTCAGAATTTTTTATTTGATTATATAAATTAATGTAATTTTGGCACATGATATCCGCTGAATAACGTGATGTGAAATGTTTGTAAGGAGAAAAGGACTTATAATTTGTTCTTATGCAATCAACGGCTTCACGTAATTGTCGTGGATTTGATGTATCGGTGATAAGTCCGGAGTATTCAGTAACTAATTCAGGTAATCCTGCAGAATTGTTGACAATCACCGGCAGACCGCAAGCCATTGCTTCTGCAGTGGTCATTCCAAATGTTTCTGCCGCTGATGGAGAAATAAACAAGTCGTGTGACCAATAGAGCTTTTTTACTTCCTGTTGATTGGAAATATTTTTTATATAATTAATTCTCTTGGGAAGACGTCTGCCATATACATTCCCTACAATAGTAATGCTTTCATCATCACGTAAAACTTTGGAAAACTCTATCACAGAGTCAAGTTTCTTCCATGATTCCCAATTATTTGTAATAAAAAGGATTTTAAATATATCACTTTTAATTTTATGTTCCGGTGGATTAAAAATTGTTGTATCAACACCATTAGGGATAACAGAGATATTGTTTGTTAATCCGGTTTTGAGAACTTGGTTTTTTAGCCATTCAGAAACCGCTACAAAATGTAAATTGTTATATGAAAATATTTTCTGTTTCAGAATAATATTTTTATATCTATTTCGGGTGATGCAATCAGGAAGCCACGAATTTGGATACTCATCATTGTGTTTTGAGCAACTCAGACAATGTTTAGGTGGACAGCAACTATTATGGTAATATGTAGCACAGTGTCCTGTGATAAGCCAGCAATCGTGTAATGTTATTATTGTAGGGATATTGTTTTTTATTATCCATTCAAACAAAATGGGGTAATTTATATAGTGCCCATGTAGATTGTGGATATGTATTAAATCAATATTTCTTCTTTCTAAATCTTTAATGAAATTATTTGTTGCATTTATGCTATGTCTGCCTTCTGAATCAAACAATCTTGATAATATAGTGTGACTATGCATATTCAATATGTTACCTATTCGTATATTTGAAGTCCCACTATTAGAATGTCTTCCTACAGCAAAGACACTATCCCATTCAGTATTCTTTAATCCTTTTCGCAAATTATTTATGATTTTTGCAACGGCATTATTTGGATAGTCAACAGTGTTTATATA
>SAMEA3663271__coassemble_389_pt1 | contig 14676 bp, 14 predicted proteins | sample SAMEA3663271__metabat2_low_PE_018 | metagenome-assembled genome bin SAMEA3663271 (sample SAMEA3663271) | pig gut metagenome | biome: pig gut; feature: pig-associated habitat; material: faeces | place: China | collected 2013
TCCGTGCCATCAAAATAGTTGCAAGAAATCGTAATCAGCGAATCGGTGGATTGCATGATATGCAACTTATCCGTTGCTTGATATAAATATATGAAATACAGTGCTTTATCTCGCTCGGAATCAAAAGCATTATAATCAATATTTTGTAGCAACTGCAATGCCGAGTCCGGACGTGCGTCCATAATATTTTCCACGGCAAGCAAGCGTGCATCTGTCACTTGATTTGAACTGCAAGAAGCGGCAAGCAATAGAATAGCAGATAATATGGCATATTTAATGTAATATTTCATCTGTAAAATGTGTGTTTGATTATAAATTCAAAGTTAACACATTATTTCTTTTCTCCTAAAAATGATTAAAATAATACCTTTCGTCTTATGGCAATAGGTGTACGGTTGCAATAATAGGATAATGGTCTGAAGCACCTGTTTTCTGCAGTTTAAGACTTGTGGTTGTGATATTGTTTGAACACAAAAAATGGTCTATGTGGAAATAGAAGCGATTATCGCGGTAGGTGGAAAAATACCAAAAAGCACATTCCTTGTATGCGTCATACATGTCATTGCCGCAAATGGTGCGGATAGCATAACAACCCGGTATATCATTGAAATCACCACATACTATAATATTCCTCACAGTGTCATTGTCTATAGTTTTGCGGATAATTTCGGATTGAGTTTCGTGCTGAGAAAAAGTTTTGTGAAGTTTTGATAATAATTGCACTTTGGAGCGACGGATATTGTTGTCCGTGTTTCCTTTTGTGAGTTCAAGGTAAAGTTCTTTGTCGTCCGGGGTGAAATTAAAAGATTGTAAGTGAGTGTTATAGATGTTTAGTTTTGTTCCGTCTATATCGTACTGAAAAACTTGTAAATTTCCGGATTTGCCGGGGATTTCCGGTGATTGCAACATTGTGGCAGGATATTTGGAAAAGGTGGAAATTCCTTCTGTGTCGGAAAGGTGGAATGGATATAAGGTGAAGAGACGATTTAATTGTGATTCCGTAGCGTGAGTACTTTTTGTTGATAATCTGTGTGGAAGCACACCTTCCTGTATGCATACAATATCTGCTCCGGATTCTATGATAGCGGAAATAATCAGAGAGGAGTCTGTTGGAAAAGAAGTATTGAAATTCTTGTAGTGATGAACATTATATGTCATAACCTTAATTTCTCGGCTACCGTCAGGCGGTGTGTTTTCCATAATGTTCATAGGATGGAAATTAAAGAAAGCACCGGAGCATAAAATCATAGTGGCAATGTTTACCACCGCCATTTTTTTAGATACAAAAAATGATATTATGAGCAGTATTGGAAATAATACTATGCAAAACGGGAAAGCCAAAGATGCTATGGCAGGAATGGATTTCAGTATAGAAGGAGGAAACATTCCTCCGTATGCAGAAAGCAGTGTGCCTGCAATAAACAGCACGTTCAGAAAGATAAACGCAAATTTTAATATTTTCTTTGTGATGTTCATAATTGATGTTTTTGCAATTCGTTGCTAATCTCAATCATTCTCGTTTTTTCCGATTCTGAGAGTGAAGAATAGCCGGAATTACGTACTTTGTCCAGGAGTGAGTCCAATTCTGTTTTTACGTCCGTGGTATTTTCTCTTGGTGTTAAAACAATTTTTTTGCGTCTTGGCTTAATAAGCGGATGCCTGTATAGTAGGCCGTAAATAATACCGGTGATTATTCCTGTGAGGTGAGCCATATCTATTGACGTGAACTGCAACTTAAATATTTGCGGACTGCTTATAATGAGGATAAACACGGCAAAAGCAAATATCCACTTTATTTTTACCTCGCCGAGAAACAGAAGGTTAAGTGAATAATTTGGAGATATAACTGTGGTTGCAGTCATAAGCCCGAGAACGGCAGCCGACGAGCCTGTGAGATATTCTGTGTGTTGTTCTATGCTTCCAAAAGTCATAAAGCAAATGCCTCCTGCAAGTCCTGCTGCAATGTATGCAAACACGGTGTGCTTTTTTTTGCATAATTCGTAGAGTATTCTGCCAAAAAAGTACAGCCAGGTCATATTAAACAGCAAGTGGAGAAACTCTAAGTGTGAGAACATATATGTCCATAACGTCCAGGGCTTATGAAGAGCCTCGCCAAAAGAAGACGGCAGCATCACTATGTGAATATCTGCTCCGAATAAATACATTAGCCCTAAAATCAAATATAGGGCAATGTTTATTGCAACGAGTTTTTTATATGCTGTGTCAAGAAAATTCATTTTTGTGAAAGTATGGAACGTCAGTCGTTATAGAAATAAATTTTGCCTGTTTTGTGCCAATAGAGCAAAATCAGCAAACCGAAAAACATTCCACCCAGATGAGCGAAGTGTGCCACGTTATCATACATATTATTTGAGAGACCGGAGAAAAGTTCTATTGCACCATATCCCAGCACAAGCCATTTCGCTTTTATCGGCATAATAAAGTAGAGATATATAGGTCTGTTCGGGAATATCATACCAAAGGCAAGCAGCACACCATAAATAGCACCTGAAGCTCCAACCATACCTACGTTGTATATCAAGTTAAGGCGAGATAAGTCCGGCAAGTATGCATCGCTGTAGTTTAAGCCTCGTTGTATCAGTCCGACACCATCTGTTTTTACAGTTTCTATATCTGCGGCAGAGATATTAAGTGTTTGAATCATTATGGCATCAGCAACCCACTGCACGAATATTGCACCTATGGCACACGCCATATAGTAAAGCAGGAATTTTTTGCTGTCCATAGCACGTTCAATAATGCAACCGAACATAAAAAGTGCAAACATATTGTAAAACAAGTGAGTGAAGTTGCCGTGAAGGAATGGACTCGTAAACATCTGCCATGGCATATAGCGAGAGGAATCAAAATAATACACCGCACCATACTCCGTTATGTCCAACCCGAATCTGGCGTCAAGAAGCATAGTTGCAAAAAATGCGAGTACATTTATTATTAGCAAATTTTTTACAACATATGCATTTTCCAGCATGTATTTGAAATAGTTCATAGTAATATAGTTTTTTAGACTTACAAAGTTACGAAAAATGGCTCTAATAAATGCTAAAAATGATGATAATTGAATTATTCGGATGCTAATTAAACCAAAAAACAGTTGCTTTATTGAAATAAATTGAAAAAAATATAAATTTTGAAAATATTTTTGGTAAAAATTGCGAAATATTGAAAATAAACATTTATATTTGCCAAATAATACTATAATCCTTAAATTATCAAAAGTTATGAATAAATCAGAACTCGTTAGTGCAATCGCTGAAGGTGCACAGTTATCAAAAGCTCAGGCTAAAGCAGCCCTTGATGCAACAATTGAAGCAGTTGCTGCTGCTCTTGCTAAAGAAGACAAGGTTACACTCGTTGGCTTCGGTACTTTTGCTGTAGCAAAAAAAGAAGAACGCCAGGGTATCAATCCTCGTACAAAAGAAGCTATCGTTATTCCTGCACGCAAAGTTGTAAAATTCAAAGCAGGTAGCGAACTTAACGACAAAGTGAAATAATTTTCCGACGAAGATTATTTTAATTAAAAAAAAAATAAAGGCAGACTCTTTTCAGCGTCTGCCTTGTTTTTATTACTTTATTGCTCACGTTTTGACTATTCAGCGATAGAATCAAGGTGAGATTTGATTTCCGAAAAAATTTCGTCAACGTTTCCATTGCCGTTTATTGCATGGTATAGTCCATCGTTGATGTAATATTGTTCTAATGGGAATGTGCGTGAATGATAGACGTCAAGACGTTTTTTTACAGTTTCAGGATTATCGTCGGCACGTCCTGTTTCTTGTCCTCTTTTGAGGATACGTGTGATAAGTTCGATTTCATCTACTTCCAATCCTACTACAGCGTTAAGTTTAGTACCACGCTTATCAAGCAGTGCTTTGAGAGCATCTGCCTGTTGGATAGTTCTTGGGAAACCGTCAAAGATTACACCTTTTGCAGTTTCTTCAGGGTGAGTGTCAAGTACATGTTCAAGCACTTTTATCATCAGTTCGTCCGGGATAAGCTGACCTTGTGAAATAAATTTGTCGGCAGTAATACCAAGTTCGGTGCCGCGTGAAATGTGGTCTCTGAGTACCTCTCCAGTGGAGATATGGTATAGTCCGTATTCGTTTACAATACGTTCACTTTGAGTTCCTTTTCCGCAACCCGGTGCTCCGAAAATTACAACATTAAACATTTACCTAAAAAATATAATTTACCTTATATATAATAATTCTACACGAATAGCTCGTTTTTCAATTATTTCCCGTTTTCAAGTACACACCGCACGTATCGCCTATGCCTGAAGGGGCAAGACTTAAGTGTGTGGATATTTGCAGAAGTTGCAGTATTTCTTTACTGCTTTAATACGTAGATGTCCTCAAGATTTCTTGCAAGTCCGTCAAGGTCCAATCCGTAGCCGATAATAAATTTTGCAGGGATAGAGAATCCTACATAGTCCGGCTTTATGTCTTCCTTGAGCGATTCCGGCTTGAATAGCAAAGTTGCAACTTTGAGTTTTGAAGGTTGTTGTTTTTTCAAGTCGTTCACAAGATTTTTGATTGTGACACCCGTATCTACGATGTCTTCCACTACAATTACGGTGCGATTTTTAATGTCTTCAGCGAGTCCGAGCACTTGCTTTACCACACCGGTGGAACCCATGCCTTCGTAACTTTTGAGACGGATAAAAGTAATTTCCGCATCAATGTCTAATGCACGGATAAGGTCTGAGGCAAAGGGAAATGCACCGTTCAGTACGCACACGAATAGAGGTATCGTGCCTTCGCAGTCTTGTTTAATAACTTCAGCCAGTTCTTTAATACGGGCTGCGATTCTTTCTTTCTCGATGTACGGCTCAAAAGTGAGCCCTTGGTATTGAACTTCTTTCATCACGGAAAAATAATTGTGCAAAGGTAATAAATGATTTTGGAGTAAAGAAAGTTTTAGCAAATTTTTTTTTGAACATTTTTTTATCCAGTATTTCTTTGAATATAGTAAAAAACTAAAAAAAAATTTTATAATGTAGGCGAAATGAATTACCTTTGCAGTTGAAAGTAGGAGTATTGTAGAGTCAGTTCTCTTTCACTTTTATTGCATAGGCGGATTTATGTCGCAAAGGTGTTATTGAATAATTATCTTATAAGTATTGAGGCAGGATAAGAAAATTTGCATAAAGAAGGGCAGATAGATGAATGTCACGGTCGGTAAAGAGATAAGAAACCCAATAGAATCTCCACGCCTTTAATAATTTTTTTCTGTTAGGAGATTGCAGGAATATTAAAAAATATTGGCTGTTTATATGACAATTATTGAATTTTGGAAACAGTATATTGATGGTAAAACCAATAGCGAGTTCAACAAAAAGGACATATTAAATGCCCTTGACAAGTATGTGCCGGACTGGAAAGAAGAAATTAGGGACAGAGAAAAATGGGATTCTTTCCATACTTACGGCTCATATATGAATGAGATGGTATTCACAGATATCATTATTGAAGAACTTGGTCTTGAATTTTGTTATTTCCTTATTGATAGCCAGTTTGGAAAAAGGCATAATGAGGCGTCTTCCGCTCTTGCATACTGCTCCAAATGTATTGTTTCGGATTGGGATAATTTCCCGGAATCAGTACAGCAGAAAATACTTACTTATGACTTGAAAAATTTCCTAAGTGTGTGCTTTGATAATCCGCATTTGTGGAATGGTCTTACAAAATATCAAAAATCCACAGTGCTTTTCTCTGCCATTTCTGAGGAAAGAGCATACGTTTCAGACTATATTCTATACTATTTATGGTCTCATGAGATGAATTTTAAGGATAGCAGACTCGTGAAGTTCGCTACGGAGGATTTTTCTCGTCTGAAACATGATGTTCTAATGAAAGTGCGTGAAAATGCAAGAGGGGGAGGTGAAGATATAATTATTAAGCACCTTGGAAAATGGACTGTTCCGCAAGTGGGAACAATTCTTGATTCTCAGTTTCACTATGTGCCGTCTGAAAGAGTCTTGATGATTAAGCAAGTGCTTGCGGTTACTCGTGATGAAGAGTTTACGTCTCTGTTCAATTCAAAAATAGAAGAAATAAAGAGCCATATTTCAACAAGTTCTAAACACTAATACATAGAACGATATAACAAATGGAGCTGATGACGGAAAGTGTTCCGTTTGTCAGCTTCTTCTTTTATAATAAGGTGAATATGAGTGCAAAATAGCAGTTTATTGCACAGAATGGCGGATATGTGAAAAATTCTTGCTATCTTTGCAAACATTTTGTACTTAAAAGAAGAGTAATATGCAATTTACAGCAGCACAAATAGCGGCTATAACAGGCGGAGAAGTAGATGGAAATCCTATGGCTTCCGTTTACACCGTAGCCAAAATTGAGGAAGGGCACGAAGGTGCCATTTCTTTCCTTGCGAACCCGAAATATACTCATTTTATATACTCCACACAGTCTTCTATAGTATTGGTGAAACGTGATTTTGTGGCAGAACACCCTGTCCAAGCCACATTAATCCGCGTTGATGACCCATACACAACGGTTGCACAACTCCTGGAAATGGTATCCAAAATGATGGAGCCAAAACATGAAGGGATAGAGCAGCCGTCTTTTATTTCAGAAGGAGTGGAAGTGACGGAAGATTCATACGTGGGTGCTTTTGCTTATATCGGTAAAAACGTGAAACTTGGAAAGGGTGTAAAAATCTTTCCTCAGGTTTATGTTGGAGACAATGCAAAAATAGGAAATTACACTATCCTCTATCCGGGAGTGAAAATTTATCACAACTGCGTTGTTGGCAGTAACTGTATTCTTCATGCAGGAGTGGTGATTGGTGCAGATGGTTTCGGCTTTGCTCCTACCGACGGACATTACAACAAAATACCACAGATTGGAAATGTAATTGTGGAAGATGATGTGGAAATAGGAGCAAATACTACTATTGACCGTGCTACAATGGGTTCTACGGTGATTCGCCGAGGTGTGAAACTGGACAACCTTATCCAGATAGCACATAACTGTGAGATAGGTGCAAATACCGTTATGGCAGCACAAGGCGGTGTGGCAGGTTCGGCAAAAGTAGGCGAAAACTGTATGGTCGGCGGACAAGTAGGTATTGCAGGACATATCGCAGTGGGAAACAATGTTCAGATTGGAGCACAATCCGGCATACCGCGTTCAATTCCGGACGGACAAGTGCTTATGGGTTATCCTGCCGTTGTCGCAAGACAGTTTGCACGCCAAGCGGTAAATGTGAAAAATCTTGATGCTCTCTATCGGCGTGTGGCGCAGTTGGAAAAGCAACTTAAAGGTTTGAAAGAAAATTAAAATCACAAACAATATATCTGACTAAATAGAAATATTAAGTTATGAAACAACAGACTCTTAAAGATCCGTTTTCAGTGAGCGGTAAAGGTCTCCATACAGGTCTTCAAATTACGGCAACTTTCTTGCCTGCAGCTGAAAATCACGGATATAAAATCCAACGTGTTGACCTTGAAAATCAACCAATAATAGATGCTCTTGCAGAAAACGTGGTGGAAACCACCCGCGGCACTGTGATTGCTTCCGGTGATGTACGCATCAGCACTATTGAACATGCTATGGCGGCTCTCTACGCTTCCGGTGTTGACAACTGTCTTATTCAAGTAAATGCTCCAGAAATGCCTATCCTTGACGGTAGTGCTGCGATATATGTGGAAAATATTGAAAAAGTAGGTCTCCAAGAGCAGAAAGCAGACAAAGATTTCTATATTGTAAAACAGCGTATTGAAGTGCACGATGATTCTACAGGTGCATCACTCACTCTCCTTCCTGATGATGAATTCAGTATAGACACTATGGTGAACTTCAATTCACCGGTATTGAACAATCAGTATGCTTCACTTGAGCATATCGGGGACTTCGGCAAGGAAATAGCGGCAAGTCGCACTTTTGTTTTTGTGCGTGAAATAGAGCAGCTCCTTAAGGGAAACCTTATCAAAGGCGGTGACCTTGAAAACGCAATAGTGATTTACGATTCTCCTATGGCTCAAGAACAGTTAGACCACCTTGCAGACCTGCTTAAGGTTCCTCACAAGCAAGTTGCGGACTTTGGCTACATAAATGATAAGCCACTCCAACACAAAAATGAACCTGCTCGCCATAAACTTCTTGACGTTATAGGTGACCTTGCACTTATTGGTCGTCCTATCAAAGGTAAAGTGATTGCTATCAAGCCGGGTCATGCACTGAACACTGCGCTCTCCAAAAAAATCCGCCAGGAACTCCGCAAAGCACCTGTGCAAGCACCTCTTTACAATCCTACCATTCCACCATTGATGGATATAAATGATATCCGTAAGTCATTGCCGCACCGCTATCCGTTCCTCCTTGTGGATAAAATCATTGAACGTGGTGACAACTATATAGTAGGTGTTAAAAATGTTACTGCAAACGAACCGTTCTTCCAGGGGCATTTCCCTCAAGAACCTGTAATGCCGGGTGTTCTTCATATTGAGGCTATGGCACAGACCGGTGGTCTCCTTGTCCTAAGCCAGGTAGATGAACCTGAAAGGTACTCAACATATTTCATGAAGATTGATAACGTAAAATTCCGCCAGAAAGTAGTTCCGGGCGATACGATTATTTTCCATATTTCCTTCCTCACACCTTTCCGCAGAGGTTGTGCAGTGATGAAAGGCTATGCTTTTGTGGGAGAGAAAGTTGTGTCTGAATGTGAATTTATGGCTCAAATAGTAAAAAATAAATAACTAAAGAACTAAAGAATGAAACAACCTCTATCATATATACACCCGGCAGCAAAAATACACCCGAGTGTCATTATAGACCCATTTGTGACTATTGACCAAAATGTGGAAATTGGTGAAGGTACTTGGATTGGAAGTAATGTTACAATAATGGAAGGTGCCAGAATAGGTAAAAATTGCAGAATTTTCCCTGGAGCAGTTATTTCCGCCATTCCTCAAGACCTTAAGTTTCAAGGCGAAGAAACCGTGGCAATCATTGGTGATAATACTACTCTGCGTGAGTGTGTAACAGTAAACCGCGGCACAGCGTCAAAAGGTAAAACCGTTGTTGGCAGCAACTGTCTTATTATGGCATACTGCCATGTGGCACATGATGCTATAATTGGTGATAACGTGATTATTTCCAATGCAACTCAGATTGCAGGAGAAGTAATTGTGGATAATTTTGCAGTTATCGGTGGTGGTACTATGATTCACCAATTTTGTCATATCGGTAGCCATGTGATGATTCAAGGTGGTGCCCTTATCGGAAAGGACGTGCCTCCATACGTTAAAGCCGGACGTGAACCGCTTGTTTATTCCGGTGTAAACTCTATTGGCTTGCGTCGCAGAAACTTTACAAACGAGCAGATAAATGATATTCAAAACATTTATCGTTTCCTTTATCTCTCCAAGTATAATGTATCCGATGCTCTCGAGCATATTGAGGCAGAACTTCCTCCTACAAAGGAGCGTGATGAAATAATTCTCTTTATCCGCAATTCAAAACGCGGTATTATCCGCGGTTACGGAAAGTAAATATTGTTTATTCATAATTATAAAGAACTGCAGCTTGGGTGTTGCAGTTCTTTTTCTATACTTATGAAGTAAAAATTAATTATTATTTGGCAGAAAAGAAATAATGTGTTAACTTTGGTTTTAGAATCAAACACACATTTCACAGATGACACATCTCATTAAATACGCCATATTATCTGCTATTCTATTGCTTGCCGCTTCTTGCAGTTCAAATCAAGTGACAGATGAACGCTTGCTTGCCTTGGAGGAGATTATGGATGCACACCCGGACTCCGCTTTGCAAATATTGCAGAGTATTGACTATAATGCTTTTGATTACGAACGAGATAAAGCACTGTATTTCATATATTTATATCAAGCAACGGATAAATTGCATATCATGCAATCCACGGATTCGCTGATTGCGATTTCTTGCAACTATTTTGATGGCACGGATGAAAGTTTGCGTAAATTGCAGTCACATTATTATTGCGGCAAAGCAAATTTTTATGGCAAAAACTATGTTAAAGCCATCACGGAAACGCTTGAGGGAGAATTGTATGTGAATAAGATAGAAGACCCTTACTGGAAAGCAAAAATTTATGAGCTTTTAGCTGATATTTATTATAATACATATCATCCAAAAACTTCAAATCCATATAGGAAGAAGTGTGTAGAATATTATTCTCAAGCAGGCAAATTCTTAAATACTATGTATGCAACAGCAGACTTGGCGTTATGTTATTTTTACATTGATTGTGATTCAATGCTGATAATTTTAGATGAATGTCTTAAAAATAATAATATTGAAGACTCTATTTGTCTTGGATTTTTTCAAGAAGCATACGTTAGACCTTTAAATAAACTTGAGAGATATGAAGAAGCAATATATCATTTTAATCTTGCACAAAAATATTATGGAAGTTATGCTGACGAATATATAGAATATCCGAGTGTGGCATTATCATATATAAGAATAAATGAACTTGATAGTGCTAAAAAATATTTGGATAGGCATCTTGCAATATTCAAAGATGTCTCAAATGATGAATTTTTTCACATAATTTATTCTCTTTATTTATCAAAAACAGGTAATTATAAAGAAGCATACGAAGACCATTGCTTAATGATGGATATTCACAATAAGAAAGAAGAAAAGTCTTCAAAAAATGAAATAGGTGGAGTAGCTACGGAGTTTCATAGTCTTAAATCAATATCCGAAAAGCAAAAAGCTGAGTATTTTAGGTTGCTATTATACTGCATAATAATTATTTTTACAATTATTATATTATTCATTTGTATTGCATATAAGTTTAGAGTTAAACAAAAACGACAGGAACTAGAAAATAAAATATTGGATTTAATTGAGTTAAGAGATAATTTGTCTTTTAAGGAAGATCAAATGACACATCTATTTAATGACAGATTTAACCGATTAAACCAATGGTGCGATGAGTATTTTTCAAAAAAAGAGTCAAACCAGAATAGTAATTCTTTAGTTAGCGGATTTGAAGAATTTCTTGAACTATGTAGAGAGCAGGAATATTTTAATCTGCTTGAAAAAGACCTCAACAAATTTAAGAATAATATTCTCCAAGATATACGAGAACAATTGCCATCATTGAGCGAGAATGATATAAATCTTTTAATATTGACATATTCAGGTTTTTCAACAAGAGCAATATGTCTGATTCTGAACTTAAATATTCAGAATTATTACAACAGACGCAAGAGGCTCAAAGCAAAAATAGAAAATTCAGATGCTCCGGATAAGATACGATTTATAGAGCAATTTGAGAAACAAAGAAATCGTTAAAAACACTCCTTTTCAAGGTGTTTATTAGTATTAAAATCGGGCTGACCAATAAATTTTTGAGGTTGACCCGAAACTTTTTTATTTATGCTGCTTAATATGTTGAATATTAGATATTTATAAAAATGATGTGGCCGTAAAATAATTGGGTGTGATAGTGTTTGTTTTAAAAAATTTAATTTAACTTTGCCCGAAACAAAACATTATTCATTATGAAGAATTTAAAACATACTATTCTTATTTTAACTTTATTTTTCATTCCTTCTTTTATCATCGGTAATGATGATATTACAAATAATGATTCTACAGTTAAATTGACTTCGGTTAAACCAAGACCGAATGACACAGGTAGTGGAGAGTTGAATGTTTCCGCCTATACGGAAAATGGGTATTTGCACATAGACTTTGTGCAATCTGAAGGAGTAGCAAATATGACTATCACCAATGAGATGACAGGAAATGCCACAAACTACAGATTCTTTACTTATATGCCATTTTCTTGCTATATTGGAACTACTCCTTGCACATATAGTTTAAGAATCAGCACGGCACAGGGTGGATTATATTTAGGAACATTTTTAATACCATAAATATTACTAACAAATCAATTTTTACAACATGAAAAAATTAATTAAAATTTTTACATCGGTTCTGTTATTGTCAGCATGTAGCGAACACGAAGTGCTGATTGAGAGTGAGGATTCGCAGTCTGAAAAAGCACTGCAAAGTGAAATTAGAACTATTGATGAGGCATACGATATTGCTGCAAAGGCAATTTCCTGGATTGGCGATGGAGAATCACGTACATCCGTAAGATTATTGCCTTCAAAAAGAGACATTAAGGTGGTGATGAATAATAAATCTCGCAGCGGAGAGTCAAGCGACACTTTGATGTATGTTGTAAACTTTGAAGATGAGCAAGGTTTTGCAATTATCCCGGCAAATCGCACTATGCCGGAACTTCTTGCCGTAACAGAAAACGGCAGTTATGACCCTGAAACAGGCTCGGAAGTTGAACCTTTCCAGGAATATATGGATAATGCATTGGAGATATTGGAAGGTAACTCCGTATTATCGTTACCAAGAGATACTTTGAGAGTCCCTCTTTCAGAGTATAGGGTAGAAACAGTTTCTGATACGTTGCTTAGAAGCCCTAAAACGCCATATTTGTGGGGGCAATTAGGAATATGTGGCAAATTTTGTTCAAATGGTATTTGTGGATGTTCAAATTTAGCTGCGGCAATGATTATGGCATACCATAAATATCCAACATCAATAACTCTCACACACCATAATGATTCTGTAATTACACTAAATTGGGATAATATTAGGTTACATAATAGTAGAACAGCATATTTTTCCGGATATCATATTGAAAATGTTTCTCATGAAGACCAAGATGCATTAGGCCGTTTATGTAGAGAATTAGGTAAAAGAGCTGGCTCTGATTATAATTCATCTGGAACAGCAACAACAATTGGTGATTTGAGAAGTGCTGTAAGTAGTTTTGGTCTTAATGTATCTTCTATATCAAATTATTCAGATGATGCGGAATTAAATGTATTCAATAGTGGTGGTATTATGTGTGTAAGAGGAACTGATAACCAGGTAGGAGGACATTGTTGGGTTTTGGACGGATATATGAAAATTGTTACTACGACAACAAGATATATTCGAGAAAATGACCCTAATAAGTTACAACCCGGACCTTGGGAGATTTTATCACAAGACACTAGTACAAGTAAATATTCTCACCATAATTGGGGTTTTGAAGGAAAATGCAATGGTTGGTTTATTGTTAGCGTTTGGAACACTGAATCCAAGCATAAATATGATAACAATTTTACCAATGACCTAAAATATAACTTTTCCACAAATAGAAAATATTTTTCTGTAAAAAAACCGTAAAATATTATCAAAATATAGTATATTAACTAAATAAATTTACTTATGAAATCAAAATTATTTTCACTACTTGCTATATCAATAGCATTAGTAAGTTGCAGCGACAGTGATGATGCAGGGAAAACTCAAGGCATAAAAGATATTAGTTTGTCAAGGGGTGAAACTCAGATACTCCAATCTCAAACAGGTTTTGCCTTAAATCTTTTCAGCAACGTTCTTGAAATAGAGGATACGCAGGACAATATTGCCATTTCACCGTTTGGAATGTATATGGATTTGGCATTAGTTGCAAATGGTGCTGAAGGACAATCACTTGAACAAATTCTTAATGCGTTGGGTCATAACAACCTTGATGAACTCAACGACTTGAATAAACGATTGATGAAAGAGCTGCCATCTATAGACAAACAGACAACACTCTCTGTGTCCAACGGAATTTTTATAGATAAAGATCGTAAACTGACCGGCACTTATTCCGCCATTGTAAAAGAGTATTATGATGCTACATGTCGTTCGATAGTTGCAGGAACCGAACAGGCAAAAGATGAAATAAACAACTGGTGCTCTTCCGCAACAAGAGGTAAAATCAAAGATTTTATAGAAAGTGCAGAAGAAGTACGCACCTATAATATCTTAAATGCGGCTTTCTTTAACGGAAAATGGACAGACGAATTTAAAAAAGAAGATAATACACAATCTATATTTTTCAACGCAGATGGCACACAAAATCATGTTACGATGATGCATAGAGAAGCTTCATTCAATGTTTGCGGAGTAGAAGGCTATACGGCAATAAAAATGCCATACGGAAGAGGAAACTATGAAATGATAGCAATATTGCCAGATGAAGGAAGTGATGTCAAGTCTGTAGCATCGTCATTATGCAGTGCAAATATTTCCGCTATGGATTTTGTAAGTCATAATGTGAAACTCGGTTTTCCAAAATTCAGCGTATCAGATGAATTAGATACTACCACATGGGAAGATGCATTAAAAAATATGGGAATAACTGATATTTTTAGCGAAAAGAGCAATTTGCCAAATATACTTGAATCACAAAATATTGTCATAAATAAAATCAAGCAGAAAGTATGCGTAGATGTAGATGAAAGCGGCACTACAGCAGCACAAGTAACAGGTATTTCAGGCGATACGATGTGTCCACTTCCTCCAAGTACACTTAATCTTGTTTTCAACAAGCCATTCATCTATATGATTTGGGAATCCCAAACAAAGACAATCCTCTTTATGGGAGCAATATACAAACTCTAAGAGCCTTTTAAACACAAGTGTAAGTTTCATTATAAACAAGCTATAAGCTTTTTCTAAATAGATATTATGTAATAGCACAGTGGCTGCCTCAGTTTTCGGGGCAGCTTTTTTGGCTCAGTAGCTATTTAGTGTGGGTAGGCGTAAAGTTTAGCAATGCGAAAGAGGA
>SAMEA3663271__coassemble_392_pt1 | contig 14565 bp, 7 predicted proteins | sample SAMEA3663271__metabat2_low_PE_018 | metagenome-assembled genome bin SAMEA3663271 (sample SAMEA3663271) | pig gut metagenome | biome: pig gut; feature: pig-associated habitat; material: faeces | place: China | collected 2013
CGCCGCTCTGGGTATGGCTATCGCCACTTCACTCAAAAATGAAAAACCGCGACGTAACGTGGTTGCAGTCATTGGAGATGCCTCAATCAGCGGAGGACTGGCTTTTGAGGGACTTAACAATGCGGCTAACGTGAAGAATAATTTGCTGATTGTCCTGAACGACAACGATATGTCTATCGACCGCAATGTGGGTTCGCTTAACGGCTATCTTGCTCACCTTACCACATCACGTCGCTACAACAATTTTCGCTATAAGTTTTACCGCCTTATGAAAAAACTCGGGCTGGTGAATGAGCGTCAAAAGGGTGTCATTCAGCGTTTTAACAATTCTCTCAAGACGCTTTTCTCCGGTCAGCAAAATATTTTTGAAGGACTGAATATTCGCTATTTCGGACCTTTTGACGGGCACGATGTCGGTCGTCTTGTTAATGTGTTGAACGACATAAAGGATATGGAAGGACCGCGAATCCTACATATATGCACCACGAAAGGAAAAGGCTTTGAACCGGCAGAAAAAGACCCTGCCGTTTGGCATGCTCCCGGGAAATTTGACCCTGTTACGGGCGAAAGAGTAAAACCCGCTCCCGGACCGCACCCACCTAAGTATCAAGATGTTTTTGGTGAAACACTCACGGAACTTGCCGAGAAAAACGATAAAATTATAGGTATAACTGCCGCAATGCCGTCAGGTACTTCCATGTCGATTATGCAAAAGTCTATGCCGGACAGAGTGTTTGACGTGGGTATCTCTGAGGGTCATGCTGTCACTTTTGCAGGCGGACTGGCAAAGGAGGGTTGGCTTCCGTTCTGTGCCATTTATTCTTCTTTCCTGCAGCGTGGCTACGACCATATTATCCACGATGTGGCTATCCAGCATTTGCCTGTCACTTTTTGCATAGACCGTGCAGGACTTGTGGGCGAAGACGGAGTGACACATCACGGCTGCTATGACCTTGCCTATATGCGTACCGTCCCCGGCATGACTATAGCATCTCCAAGCAATGAAATGATGCTCAGAAACCTTATGTTCACGGCTCAAAAGCGTGCCGATGGCCCGTTTGCCATCAGATATCCGCGAGGTTCCGGCAAAAATACGGACTGGAAGCAGCCTATGACGGAAATGGAGATAGGCAAAGGCAGAAAACTGACAGACGGAGCAGACGTGGCTCTTCTTACACTCGGCCCCGTTGCTTACGATGCCGCTAAGGCTGCTGAAATGGCTCGTGAAAAAGGTGTTTCCGTTGCTCATTACGATATGATATTCCTCAAACCCCTTGATGAAGACTTGCTACGCGAGGTGGCAGAGAAAAATTGCCCGATAGTGACTGTGGAAGATGCTTCCGTAAATGGCGGACTCGGTTCTGCCGTGATAGAATGGCTTAATGACAATTGCTATTCAAGGAAGGTGGTGCGACTGGGTATTCCGGATAGATTCATAGCACAGGGCACGCCTGCGGAACTGCATAAATTGTGTGGTTTTGATGCGGATTCAATAGCAGAAACATTATTTAGAGTGACAGCAAAATGAAGATAGTAATAGGTGGTGCAGGGGAGGTTGGTTCACACTTGGCTAAACTCCTCTCAAGAGAAAATCAGGATATTATGCTCGTGGACAAGGACCCGCAACGCCTTGCTCCGCTTGATGCCAACTATAACCTTATGACCTGCTTGGGTAATCCCACGTCTTTTGATGTGCTCCGTGAGGCAGGTGCGGCATATTGCGACCTTTTTATCGGTGTTACGCCATACGAAACGGAGAATGTCACCGCTTGTGCTATTGCCAAGGCTTTGGGTGCCAAGAAAACGGTGGCTCGTATTGACAATTACGAATACATGAAGCCGGAAAACGAACGCTTTTTCGAGCAGATTGGAGTTAATCATACCATTTATCCGGAGTACCTCGCAGCACTGGAAATTAGTTCCGCTCTCAGGCACTCTTGGACCAGAAATTGGTTTGAACTTCACGGAGGAGAACTTATCCTTGTGGGAGTGAAAGTACGTGACAATGCATCTATTGTAGGCATGCAACTCCGTGAGGTGACATATACTCACCATAATTTCCACCTTTGTGCCATTAAACGCCGCCACGAAACGCTTATCCCGAGAGGTGATGACACTATTTGCACAGGTGATATCCTTTATTTTATGTCAACTTCCGAGCATGTGGAGGAACTCCGTGAACTTTGCGGAAAAAAGCAGACAAAAGTGAGAAATGTAATGATTATGGGTGGAGGAAGAATCGCTATCCGTTTGTCTCACTTGCTCTCAGACCAGTATTCCATAAAAATCATAGAGAATGATATGGAACGCTGCCGCAGGCTTCCGGAAAAATGTCGCGGTTGTGACATTGTCTTTGGTGATGCCCGTTCAAACGATTTCCTTATGGAAGAGGGTATTGAGGATATGGATGCTTTCATTGCTCTTACGGAAAGTTCGGAAACAAATATTCTTGCTTGCATGACGGCTAAGGAATTTGGAGTGCCCAAGACTATAGCGGAAGTGGAAAATATTCAGTTTATCTCTGAAGCGGAGGGATTGAATATCGGTACTATCATCAATAAAAAACTCCTCGCCTCCAGTGAAATTTTCCAGTACCTCCTGGATACTGACGAGCAAAACTCCAAGTGTATGTCTCTCGCAGATGCGGAAGTGGCTGAGTTTGAGGTGCATGAAGGCTCCAAGGTGACAAAAGCCCCTGTGAAAGACGTAAAATTCCTTCACGGAATGACACTTGCCGGATTGCTCCGTAACGGACAGGGAATGCTTGTGGAAGGTAGCACGCAACTCCAGGCAGGCGACAGGGTAGTGGTGTTCTCGCTCTCCGGACTACTCCATAAAATTGAAAAACTTTTTATTTGACGAAATGCCAATCTAACAATTTGACAAATTATTTGTTACATATAATATATGACAGAAAAAAATAAAATTGAAATAGACGTACCTCAATTAATTATAGAAGGGATACAAGAAAAAAAAGGCAAAGGGATTGTGGTTTTGGACTTGTCTGCCATTGAAACGGCGGCTGCTCATCGTTTTATAATTTGTGAAGGCAGTTCCACTATGCAGGTCACTTCCATTGCAGACAGTATCCGTGACTATCTCTTTGAACATTCACAAATAAAACCATACAACTACGACGGCTATCGTAATGCCGAGTGGATTGTGATTGACTATGGCGACACCCTCGTTCATGTGTTTTACAAGGAAGTCCGTCAGCACTACAACCTTGAAGAACTCTGGTGCGATGCCGCTATCACCAAAATTCCGGACTTAGACTGAAACTTTTTCATCACCCAAAACTTTTACCTCTATGAGTGACAACACAAACAAACAAACAAAACAGAATTTTAATAAAGACAATAACGGCAACAATAAGAAAAAAGGTTCCGGCCCCTCAATTATTTGGATTTACGGTACTATTTTTCTCGTTTTTATTATAGGAACTTTCCTCTTTGACGAAAACAATATCAACAAGGAAGTAAACTTTACCACTTTTTGTGAGTATGCAGAGAAAGGCGGAGTGAAGGACATCACCGTTTATTCAAACTCTATGAAAATCGAAGCGGAACTCACCGACAGTATGGCTAACACTCTCTTTGACAAGTCACAACTTAGCAAAGCAGACAGGTGTCTGGTGGTAACTAAAGGTCCGAGTGCCGATAAAGTACAAGAGAAAATAGACGAATGGACTAAGAACGGCGTGTTTAAGGGCGGTGTGAAGTTTGAAGAAGAAAGAGACTACACCGGTATGTTCTGGACATTTTTCCCTATGATTCTTATGGTGGGATTTTTTATCTACCTTATGCGAAAAATGAGTGGTGGAGGCGGCGGAGGCGGTGTTTTCAACGTTGGCAAATCCAATGCCGAGGTTTATGACAAAGACAGTGCCTCTAAAGTTTCTTTTAAGGATGTTGCAGGACTTGCGGAAGCGAAAACGGAAATTGAGGAAATTGTGGAATTTCTGAAAAATCCGGGTAAATATACGGAACTTGGTGGTAAAATCCCCAAGGGTGCACTGCTTGTAGGTCCTCCGGGAACAGGTAAAACTCTCCTTGCCCGTGCAGTGGCAGGCGAGGCAAACGTGCCCTTCTTCTCCATGTCCGGAAGTAATTTTGTGGAAATGTTTGTGGGAGTGGGAGCTTCTCGTGTTCGTGACCTATTCAAGCAAGCTAAGGAAAAAGCACCATGCATCGTATTTATCGATGAAATAGACGCTGTTGGTCGTGCCAGAAGCAAAAATGCCGGCATGGGTAGCAATGATGAGAGAGAAAGCACTCTTAATCAGCTTCTTACGGAGATGGACGGCTTTGGCACAAATAGTGGCGTGATTATTCTTGCCGCCACAAATCGTGCAGATATTCTGGACAAGGCACTTCTCCGTGCCGGACGTTTCGACCGTCAGATTTATGTGGAACTCCCGGACCTCCACGACCGTATTGAAATCTTCAAAGTACACCTCCGCGGTGTGAAAATAGACGATACTGTGGATCTTGACTTGCTTGCTCGTCAAACCCCGGGATTCTCCGGTGCGGACATCGCTAACGTGTGCAACGAAGCGGCTCTCATCGCTGCTCGTCACGGCAAAAGTTCTGTCCAACGTAAAGATTTCACAGATGCTGTAGATAGAATTATCGGAGGACTTGAAAAACGCTCCAAAATCACTACTGACGAGGAGAAAAAGTCAATCGCTATTCACGAAGCGGGACATGCCACCGTTTCATGGCACTTGCAGTACGCCAACCCACTGATTAAAGTCACTATTGTGCCGCGTGGAAAGGCTCTCGGTGCTGCCTGGTATCTGCCGGAAGAACGTCAGATTATCCCGTCACAGGCTATTCTTGACGATATCTGCTCACTCCTTGCAGGACGTGCCGCAGAAGAAATGTTTATGGGCAGAATATCTACAGGTGCACTGAACGACTTAGAGCGTGTGACCAAGCAGGCATACGCTATGGTGGCATACTATGGTATGAGCGGTAATCTGCCGAATCTTTGTTACTACGATTCTACGGGACAGGACTACTATTTCTCCAAACCTTACAGTGAAAATCGTGCAGAACTTATTGATAAAGAGGTGTCTCGGATTGTGGAAGAACAATACGAGCGAGCAAAGAACATTCTCAGCGAATATGCGGAAGGACATGCCAAACTCGCTGAAACTCTGCTTACAAATGAGGTGATTTTCACGGAAGACGTGGAACGAATCTTCGGCAAACGCAAGTGGGCTTCCCGTACAGACGAAATTCTCGCTTCCAGGGAAGAAGATAAAAGAGAAACTAAAGGTGATAACAATAATGAGCCTACACCCCCTCCCGTGCCGGAAAATCTCTGATTACTTTTGTTGTCTTGGAAAAAATCAGTAATTTTGAAACAGAATACATTATTTTATAAACATAACCTGATTACATTATTTATAACCATCATGAAAACGTTTCATCTTTTGCTCGCTGCAGCAATGTGTGCCTCCGCAAATGTCTCCGCTCAAGACGTTGTGGCAACCGACGCATATCGCTGGACGGGTGATTCCATTATTCAAGGAGAATACAAGGCATACGCTCCTGACGCATATCACCTTGTTTCTAATTATTCCGCTCGTCCGCATTACTATATGCCCATTGAAAAACAGTGGACTCTAAAAAACGATATCAGTTCGTATCCTCAACTCACCACACCTAACACTCTCCATGCCGCAGTTTATAATATGGCTTTGGACGAAATGGTGAACATCGTTGAACCGGACACCACACTCCGTACAGGTAAAGAATGGGCTGGTGTTTGGACTCGTGACGTGAGTTACTCTATAATTCTCTCTATGGCATACCTCCAGCCGGAGGCTTCCAAAATTTCACTGATGAAAAAGGTGAATGCTGCCGGAAAAATCATTCAGGATACCGGTTCCGGTGGTGCTTGGCCTGTAAGCTCGGACCGTATGATTTGGGCTGTGGCGGCATACGAACTATACAAAGTTACGGGAGACCGTGCTTGGCTTGAATACATCTATCCGATTATTTGCAACTCTATTGAAGACGACCTCGCTGCGGTTCACACGGAAAGAGGACTCGTAAAAGGCGAAACTTCTTTTATAGACTGGCGTGAACAGAGCCACCCGAAGTGGATGCAGTGCGTGGATATATATGGCACGGAGGCTGTAGGCACAAACGTGGTTCATGCCACCGCTCTTGACGTGGCTGCCAAAATCGCTACAGCCCTCGGTGACAAAAAAGGTGCGGAAAAATACTCTGCACTTCATGCGGAACTTGTCAAGAATATAAATGATAAACTATGGCTTGAGGATAAGGGTTACTATGCGATGTACTACTATGGTCGCAATTTCCCTATACTCAACCCGAGAGCGGAAACCCTCGGCGAATCGCTTGCCATTCTTTACAATGTGGCTTCCGCCGACAGAGCGAAGACTATCACGGAAAATAACCCTATCACTCCTTTCGGTCCGGCTATTTTCTATCCGCAAATCAGTGATATGCCGTCTTACCACAACAATGCCCTCTGGCCTTTTGTGGCTGCTTACTGGGGACTTGCAAATGCTAAGGCAGGTAACGAAAATGGTGTTATGCAGGCTATCGGCTCTATTTTCCGTCCTGCAGCTCTTTTCTGCACAAACAAGGAAAATTTCAACCTCGACAATGGCGATATTTACACTGAACTGAACTCCTCTAACATGCTTTGGTGTCTTTCCGGCAACCTTGCTATGACTTACCGTATTCTCTTCGGTATTCAATACGAGGACGGCAAACTGGACTTCAAACCGTTTGTACCAAAGGCACTTGCAGGTACTCGCACCCTCAAGGGATACCCTTACCGCGGTGCCAAACTTAATATTACAGTTGAGGGCTACGGTGATGTGATAAAGTCTTTCACCGTGAACGGCAAAGAACAGTCACCTGTAGTCTCCGCAAAAAATCTCAAGGGTGAGTACGATATTCATATCGTTATGGCAGACAACGATATAGCTCCACTCAAGGTAAACAATGTGCCAAACGAAAAAGCACCGCTGACACCTATTGCATGGCTGGAAAACGGTGAATTGCACTGGAACCCTATTGAATACATCGGTCACTACGTTGTGCTCCGAAACGGTAAAAGAATAGCCACTACTCGCCAAACAAAATATATTATTACGCAAGACGGTGAATATCAGGTGATTGGTGTTGCTACAAATGGTACTGAATCTTTTGCTTCAGAGCCGCGTAACACTGTGAAACCTATTGCTGTTCAGATGCCGGGAGAAAACGTGAAACTTGACTCTCCGGAGGTTTCATATCAGCCTGAAGAACCGCTTGAAGGCTTCTATGGCAACGGTTTTGTACAGATAGACCATAATACGGCAGCTATTGAACTCAACGTAAATATTGAGAAAGCGGGAAAATACGCTATCACTCTTCGCTATGCAAATGGTAACGGTCCTGTCAATACGGAAAACAAGTGTTCTGTCCGTACACTTGCCGTTGACGGTAACCGCACAGGCGTGATTGTGATGCCTACTCGCGGTGTTGCCAACTGGAACGACTGGGGGATTACCAATCCTCTACACGCACAGCTTACTGAAGGACAACACAAGATTACATTATACTTTGACCGTGGCAATGAAAATATGAATCTTGCGACAAACCATGCAATCTTGGATTGTGCTTTTATCACATACCTTGCAGAATAAAAAAATATATGATTTCACCGCTTTACATATTTGACTATTATCTGAAAAACGTAATCTGGGGAGGTTCTAAAATCTCCGATTATAAAAATATTACTTTGCCGGGAAACGATATCGGCGAATGTTGGGAAATTTCCGGTATTAAGGAGCACGAGTCGTCTGTCATAGGAGGAGACGACTCGGGCTTGCTCCTTTCCGAACTGATAGCCAAATACGGTGAAAAACTTGTTGGAAAGGAAACGTATGCCCGCTACGGTAATTATTTCCCCATATTGATTAAAATCCTTGATACTTGCGATAAACTTTCTTTCCAGGTGCACCCGGGTGAAGAACTCGCTATGAGCAGACATAACTGTCATGGCAAGACGGAGCTATGGTACGTTGTCAAGGCTGAGGGCGATGCTCTTATCCATGCCGGATTTAATACGGACCTCACTTTTGAGGAATACAAGAATATGGTTAATGACGGTAGCATCACTCGTGTGATTAACAGCTTTAATCCAAAGGAAGGAGAAGTTTTTTACATCAAGCCGGGTACAGTCCATGCTATCGGAGCAGGTAATCTGCTTATTGAGGTTCAACAGACTTCAGACATCACTTATAGAATTTACGACTACCGACGTCGTGACAAAGACGGCAATTTGCGTGAACTCCACACGGAACTTGCTTGCGACGCCATAAACTATAAGTCTGATAACGGAATACAAATTACTCCGCAGATACTGTCTGATGATACTCGGCAACTGATAAATTGCAACTATTTTAATGTCAAGAAGATAGATATTTCAAATTCCAAAACTCTGGATTTCTCCGCTCGTGACTGTTTCACCATTATTATGAGTATTGACTCGGATTTTACAGTTGAGGCTTGCGGAAAAACGGAAAATTTGTTTCGCGGACACGCCATTCTTGTGTCTGCTTTTGTAAATGAAGTCACTCTGAAAGGTAGCGGAAGCGTGCTTGCCGTCACTATGCCGGAGTAACTATATATAATTAGGTGTAATGCGGTATTTTCTTATAGCAGGTGAAGCATCGGGTGATTTGCATGCATCGGAACTGATACGTGCGATAAAAGATTGCGACCCTGAGGCATCTTTCCGCTTTCTTGGCGGTGATATGATGGCAGAAGCTGCCGGTATGCAACCTGTTGTGCACTATAAGAAAATGGCTTATATGGGATTCGTAGATGTGCTTATGCATCTTCGCTCCGTTCTTGGCAACCTTGATGCAGCCAAGAAATCGATGAAAGATTTTTCTCCCGATGCCCTTGTGCTTATTGACTATCCTTCCTTTAATCTCCGTGTGGCAAAATATGCCGTAAGTCTCGGAATACCCGTGTATTACTACATTTCTCCAAAGGTTTGGGCGTGGAAGGAGCATCGTGTGAAAGAGATTAAGAAACTCGTTAAGCATATGTTTTGCATCTTGCCCTTTGAGGTGGACTTTTACAAAACACGTCACGATTATGATGTGACGTATGTTGGAAATCCCTCGCTTAACGAGGTGGATAGAAAATTGTCCGAGATTGTTTCAAAGGAAGAGTTTTTCAAAGCAAACAAATTGTCGGATAAGCCCATAATTGCACTTGTGCCGGGTAGTAGAATTTCGGAAATTAAGACGAATTTGCCGTATATGATAGGTGCTGCAAAGAATTTTGATTCCGATTATCAATCTGTTATAGCAGCAGCACCGGGAGTTGATGAGGATATATACGAAAAAATTGCCCCGGGTGTGCCACGTTTGTCGGGACAGACCTTTGAACTTATGAGGTACGCTTCAGCGGCACTTGTTACGAGTGGAACAGCAACTCTCGAGGCAGCACTTTTAGGCACACCCCAGGTGGTTGCATACCGTGCGGTAGGCTCAAAATTGGTGTATAATTTTTTCAAGAAAATCCTCAAGGTAAAATTTGTATCCCTTCCGAATCTTATTTGCGGACGTGAAATTGTAAAAGAATTGCTCCTGCATTTATGTACGGTAGAATCTCTTTCCGACGCACTTTCCGCTATTCTCCCCGGCGGTATTCACCATTCCGACCTCCTCGCAGACTATGCCGCTCTCCGCACTCTCCTTGGCACAAACAATGCTCCCAAAACTGCAGCACAAATCATTTGCTTGGAACTGCAAAATATGTAGTTTGCAAATATTCAAGCTTGGAGTTTTTTTTGAGCATCATCATTCATTTTTTTTGTTTCAAAAAAAAATCAGAACTTTTTGTTAATTATTCCAACTATTCTATAGAAATGCGAATATTTTTACACATTTAACTTTTATTTACAAAATTTTTTAGGAATTAAGGAATTATTAGGCTAAATTTGCAGTATCAAACACTAATTACTGACTAATCCTTAAATTCATCATTAAATGCGACAGTTTTTTACCACTGTATTAACTACATTATTTTCATTATTTTTTGCGTTTAACGCATTGGCAGACACTAACCCTAAACAAGAAATGAGGGCTGTTTGGATGGCTACTGTTTGGAGACTTGACTGGCCTTCAACAGCCGGTACTTCATCAAGTGTCCAAAATACACAAAAAAACGAATTAACCGGCTATTTGGACAGATTGCAAAAAGATGGCTTTAATGCAGTCTTTTTCCAAGTGCGTACGATGTGTGATGCCTTTTATTCGTCATCATACGAGCCGTGGTCAAGTTATGTTTCAGGAAAACGTGGCACAAGTCCCGGATGGGATCCTTTAGCTTTTTGTGTTGAAGAATGTCACAAAAGAAATATGGAATGTCATGCTTGGGTCAATCCATATAGATATTCAACAGGTACGGTATGGTCAACATCTAATGATAACCAAATGAATAATAATGGGTGGTTGATTACATATAATAATGTAACTATTATGAATCCCGGAATGGCCGCTCCACGGTGGAGAATAGTAAATGTTTGTAAGGAAATTGTCAATAATTATGATATTGATGGTCTTGTTTTTGATGACTATTTTTATCCGAATGGTATTCCTGAGAATAGTACTGCACCGGATTGGAGTACTTATACGACTTCCGGCTCCTCTTTGTCAATAGGTGACTGGCGCCGTTCTAATGTAAACCTTTTGGTAAAGAATGTTTATGATATGATTAGAGGTTCTAATAGGCCATGGGTTCGTTTTGGTATTTCTCCTGCAGGTGCGGCTTGCTCGGATCCGGAGGTGGCAAAAAAACATGGCGTTGAGCCGCTCTCAAATTATTGTTCTGCAAGCGATTGGCAGTATAATGATATTTATTCCGACCCTGTTCAATGGTTGGAAGACAGAACGATTGACTATATTTCTCCACAGCTATATTGGAAAACAAACCATTCCACCAATCCTTTCGGCCCTATGACAGAATGGTGGAGTATTGTGGCAAATAAATTTGGCCGTCATCATTTTGCGAGTCATTCTATAAGTTTATTTTATAATAAATCAAATGGAGACGCAAGTGGAAATAATACAACGAATTATCAAGATATTGGTGCTCAGTTGCAATATTCCAGAGATTATACACAAAATGGAGCACCTGGTAGTGTTTATTACAGTGCTGCGTATATGACAGGGAAATATGTGTCCGGTTTTGCAGAATGGTTGGCATCAAATAAGTATCAATACAAATCCCTACCTCCAGCCATGACCTGGTACTCTGCTTCAGACCCTGGTACAATTTCAAGTCTTACAAAGAGCGGTTCAACTCTTACTTGTACTTCACTCGGTAGCAATGTCAGATATGTGTTCTATGCGGTGCCTACAAGTGTTAACCGCCGACAAGCAACATCAGACCAAGGCGGACTGAAAGCGGAATACATCGTGGATATGAGTTACACCAATTCTGTATCTATATCGGGCAAAACAAGCGGATACTGGTATGCCGTTGCTCCTCTGGACCGATACGGCAACGAGTGGACACTTACCACACTGAATGAAACGATAAATGAATATACAGAAAAGGCTAATCCTATCAGCCCCGTCAATGGTGCTAAATTTGTGCCGAAAACCATCTCGCTCATTTTCAAGAAAGTGAATGTGGATTCATACAAAATTGTGGTGGCTAAAGATGCTAACTTCAGCAATGTGGTTTTCAGCAAAACAGTTACTCCTACCGCAACTGCCGACGGCAACTATGAGTATGACTTCGATGGTACTTCCCTTACTGACGGTACTTACTATTGGAAAGTGATGACAAGCAAGACATCTTACCTTGAAACAAGCAGCGATGTGGCAAACTTTGTGATTTCTACTGTTTCTGAGCCTTGTGCCGCAGTAGAACTGGTTTCTCCGGTAAGCGGTGAAGAATTTACACTGGAAAATATCGTGATGGAATTCAAACCTACAGATGCAGATAAATATGTGTTGCATGTGGCTATGGATGAGGGCTTTACATATAGGACCTTTGATTCTTCCAAAGACCCTCTTGTTAAGGATAATGGAAACCTCTATTTCACAGGTCCTATCTCCGTGTTCCCGGACGGTACTTTCTATTGGAAAATAGAAACATCAAAGGTGGGATATTACAACAATACAAGTGCCGTTGGAAAATTCGTGGTAAATCGTCCTACATGGACTGCACCGGCTCTCATCTCCCCGACTAAGGGTACGGAGGTGAAGGAAGATAATTTCACTTTCGTAGCACAAAATGTGAATGCTGACTCGTATAAACTGGAAGTTTCCCTTTATTCGGATTTCAGCTCTGTGCTTTACGAAAGCACAAACTATACCGTTAGCGGCTCTCAAGTAAAATTTACCGCAAACAATATCGGGGTAGTGAATACAAAAACTCACTATTGGCGAGTTACTGCCATTAAAAATGGCGGATACCACGACGGCGTGAGTGCTGTAAGCAATTTTAAGGTTGTACTTCCCTGTGCTCCTGTTTCTACAATTTTCTATCCTGAAAACGGATTTGAATTTAATGATGCAGACGTGGTGATTTGTGCTACAAACCCTGCAAATGCAAATTCCTGCACACTCCAGATTGCAACAGACGAAGGTTTTAGCAATATTGTGTATTCAACAAATTCTTACTCTCTTGTTGACGATGCGGGTGCACCACAGTACATTGTTCCTATTGAAGATATGAAATCAGGTACTTATTATTTCCGAATGGTTACCACTGCCACAGGACTTGATGACGGATATAGTGAAGTACGCTATTTCACCGTTACAAACAGCACATATATTGAAGGACTCGTTACAGATACGGACTATCAACTTATCCGCTCCGGTTCTGGCTATTTCAAACTCACTAATCTCTGGATTAAGTCTCAAAACAGAGGTAATGACCTTGTTCCTACAGGTAACACAACACAGTGTCACCGTGATTTTGACGTGAGAGATATTAAGGCAGATGGTAGTGGATATGTATTAGTAACTTACTGTAATAATTCTAATAAAGCTGACTGCAAACTGCTTAAATATGATGCTTTGACCGGTAACTATATTCAAGATATGAATATTGAATTTTCAAGCTCTTACAAAAGTAGTTGTAAAACTTGGTTGCCATACCTAAATAATATTTCGGTGGATGCCGGTGGAAATGTGTTGATTTCAAACCTTGCCGATACAGGGAAGCAACTCAATATAGGTTTATATAACACAGCCACGGGAAAGGAAAGCGAATTTCATTATTGGACTCCAAGTTCAGAACGTATAGACCATTCTTATGTTTATGGTAATATTAATGGGACTGCTTATATATTTACTCCTGTTTCAAAAGCAAGCAAGGTTCATAGACTCACTTTCAATAATGGCAGACTTTCTAAAGATGAATCAATGACAGTAAATAGTCTGGGAGATGCACCTCGTATGTTTATAGTGGATGCAAATCATTTCTTCCTTGATGGTACAAATGGCTATCCGGAGTATTACACCTGGGGAAACAGTACTCCTTCAGGCACATTCAATGATGCAGATGAATCATTACAGCCTAATGCAGCCGGAAACAATGGTATGGGCTATGTTGAATTAGGCTATGATAAATTCTTGATTTATTGCCATGAAGGATATGGTACAAAACAGAATCCTAAACCTGTAAAATTCAGAATTGCCAAGGGTGATAATCTTCCATCGTCTTTCAGCGGACTGACGGAAATGTGGACTTTCCCGGAAGGTGGTTTGGGTGAAATAGAACCCTACCCAGGTGGTGATAAGGGTACAATAGTCAGAGTGGCAAGAATTAGCAGCAACTTGGCATACATCTATGTTTTTGCTCCGAACAACGGTCTTGCTGCATACAAAATGGAATATGTGGCTGTTACAGGTGTTGACCCCGTATTCACAGATGACTATAAACCGGAATTTGTTGGCGGTGAATTATCATTTGGCTTTGCTGTGGATAACATTGCAGTGTATAATTCAGCAGGTGTCCTCGTAGCAAACGAGCAAGATGTAACAAACTGCACTCTCCCTGAAGCAAGCGGCATCTATATTGTTGTGGCTCGCAAGGGTGATGAAGTGAAAACTTTCAAATTTGTCAGATAGGTACAAACATATATATGACTTCACCCGGTGATGACGATATCTTGTTTATGAGGCGTGCTATCGCCCTCGCACGACTCGGTTTGGCGAACACATCGCCAAATCCGAGAGTAGGGGCGGTAGTGGTGCACGAAGGCAGGATTATCGGTGAAGGATTTCATAGAAAAGCAGGTGAAGGTCATGCGGAAGTAAATGCCATAGCATCGGTGAAACCCGATGATATGGCATTGCTGCGTAATTCCGCTATATACGTCACACTTGAGCCTTGCAGTCACTATGGCAAGACGCCACCTTGTGCCAAGCTGATTATAGACAAGGGCTTGCATCGTGTGGTGATAGGCAGCACGGACCCCTCGCCTAAAGTGAACGGCAAAGGCATTGCAATGCTCCGAGAGGCAGGAATAGAAGTCACTGTACTCACAGGTGAAATC
>SAMEA3663271__coassemble_396_pt1 | contig 14457 bp, 16 predicted proteins | sample SAMEA3663271__metabat2_low_PE_018 | metagenome-assembled genome bin SAMEA3663271 (sample SAMEA3663271) | pig gut metagenome | biome: pig gut; feature: pig-associated habitat; material: faeces | place: China | collected 2013
TATTGTCAATGGACTCTAACAGAAGAGATAAGATAATTGCTGCTTGCATCGCCATAGTGTTTCACTTGGTGCTGCTCATCACCTTTTCATGCAGTTATCTCTCTTGGCCGCCGGAAGACGCAGACGACCCTCGTATGCTCCGGGATTCCACGGAAATTCTCCTCGTGAGCGACTACATAAACCTTGGCGATATGATAACAAACGCCAAGCCTGCCGATGCTCCGAAAGATAATGCCGCAGGAGAAACAACAGCAGACGCTTTAGACAATACTAACTCCGGAGAAGCGGGTGAACCGGCTCCCATACTCACTTCAGAACAGGAATCTCCTGCCAAGACAGCAGCCAAACCACAGCCGGAAAAACAAGGTCCCACAAAGGAAGAACTTGCGGAGAAGGAACGTCAACGCAGAGAACAAGCCGCTCGCGACAAAATTGCCGCACAAATGAAATTTGGTGGAAATGGCGGGGGTGACGGTGTAAGCGGAACAGACCAAGGCACTGCCGTTTCCGGGTTGCCGCAAGGCTCTGCCGGACACGACCTCGCAGGAAGAACCATTCTCAAATGGGGCTCAAACAGCAGCCGTAAATCCGGACAAATCCGAATAGGCGTTACCGTAAATGCACGAGGCGACGTGGTGGAAGCACACTATTCCGGTGGAACAGGACCCGCTTCCGGTGATGCAGACATCAGACGCAAAACCATTGCCGCCACTAAAGCCACAAAATTCTCGCCGCTCCCGGAAGGTAGCCGTGACCAAAAAGGCATCATCACCTGGAACTTTAAGTAATTCGTAAAACATTTTATTATCAACACATTAAACATATTTACAAGTGGAAACACCAAGAAAACCCGAAAACAACCTTGTATGGGCTATCCTTTGCACCGTACTCTGTTGCCTCCCGTTAGGCATTATATCTATTATTTATGCAACTAAAGTTGACACCCTCTACGCACAAGGAGATTTCCAAGGTGCACAAAAATCCGCAGACGACGCAAAGAAATTTGCAATTATCGGTGCTGTTTTGTCTGTAGTTGCCGTTGTTCTATACATTGCTTTGGTTGTCGGACTTGCATTTTTGGAAGCCGGCTACTAATGAGCAAGGTTGACAAAGTCATGCGATACTTGTTTCCTCTGCTTATAGCGGCGGCAATGATATGGTATTACAATTTCAATCCCTCACAATCACATTTTTCAATACCATGCCCTTGGAAACTGCTGACAACAACGGATTGTCCCGCATGCGGTTTCCAGAGGGCATTATCATGCGTATTGCACGGCGAATTTCTTTCCGCACTGCACTACAATTATTTCTTTGTCATTTCAATACCATACGCCTTTTTGGCTATAATATGTTCGTGGTATAATTTTGGACACTCCTTAGACGGACTTAAAAATTTCGTTTTCCACCGCTACACTCTCTACGCATACATTTTTTTATTCTTTATTTGGTGGATATTGAGAAATATTCTGGGTATTTAGAACTGAATAGTGACAGTTTTTCTTTTTGCTCCGGCAAAACTTGCATGATTGTCTGCTCGGATATCATAACTTTCTAATTTATATGGCTTTTATTGTCGCAAATACAGGTAAAATTTCAATACAAAATCCGATAAAAGGGAAAAAATCGGCTTGCGAAATCCGATAAAAGGAATGTTTTTAAGAATACCAAAAAGGTAGCAAAAGCAAAATTAACGGATAAAAGCGGGCATAATGTGAATTATTTAGTAATTTTGCGGGCGAAAACGGTGAAATGCCGTAAATATATTAAAAACAAAAGACCAAAATTATATAAAATCATGTCAACAAATACAACAGACAATCTCAAAAAAGTTACAACACGCCGACTTGCTGAAATGAAGCAGAGAGGCGAAAAAATAGCAATGCTTACCGCTTATGACTATACTATGGCTACCCTGGTGGATAATGCCGGTATGGACGTAATCCTCGTGGGTGACTCCGCCTCAAACGTTATGGCAGGTAACACTACCACTTTGCCTATCACCCTCGACGAAATGATTAATTATGCTAAAAGTGTGGTGAAAGGAACAAAACGTGCACTCGTGGTTTGCGATATGCCTTTCGGGTCATACCAAGGCAACTCCAAGGAGGCCCTTGCTTCCGCTATCCGCATTATGAAAGAGAGTGGCTCGGAAGCCGTGAAAATTGAAGGCGGCTCGGAGGTGAGAGAATCCATAGAGCGTATTCTCACTGCAGGAATCCCCGTAATGGGACACCTCGGACTTACTCCGCAATCTATCAATAAATTCGGCACTTACGCTGTGCGTGCTAAGGAAGAAGCAGAAGCAAACAAACTTATTGAAGATGCTAAAATGCTGGAAGAAATAGGCTGTTTTGCTCTTGTGCTTGAGAAAATTCCTGCTGCTTTGGCTAAGAAAGTGAGCGATATGCTCACTATCCCTACAATTGGTATCGGTGCCGGTGGCGGCACAGACGGTCAGGTGCTTGTATATCAAGATATGCTGGGACTTAACAATGGCTTTTCTCCCAAGTTCCTCCGTCGCTATGCAGATTTATCCACAGTGATAAACACTGCTCTCGGACACTATATCGACGACGTCAAAAGTGGTGATTTTCCTAACGAAAACGAGCAATACTAATCCGCGAATAATGTGCTCTCTATGAAGCCTCCAGGCACGGAAAACGGCATTATCCGATACAGTTACCTTATCCGAGCGGTTGCAATACTGCTTGTGATATTGGATCATTGCGTGTATCGGTTGACAAGCGAAGTAGTGGACTGGAAGGTGTATGCTTACGTTTTTGGCTGCAATTCGTTGCTTTTTTTCATGATAGCCGGTGTGCATAACTTGCCGGTGACAGGTGTGAGAGCATTTTATATAAAGCGAATACTGAAAATAGGTATTCCTACGGCGATTTTTGTGCTGCTTTATGCGTATCTGGACAGGTACGTTTATGGCAGTGTAAAACCGGGCTGGTTCTTGCAGAATCACCTGCTTGATGTGCCGTTTGACTATCCGCAGCCATGGCTATGGTTTATGTATGTGCTTGGTGGACTGTATCTTATAGCACCATTCATGTCGCAGGTGATATTGAACGGCAAGAAAAAACTCATAGAGTTTTACCTTGTGATGTGGTTTGCCACCGGTTTTCTGCCATACGTATCCATGATTGTGGAGAGAGCACCCATGCCGGAGGAGATTTTCCACCCGTTTATCGGCTATCTCGGCTATATGCTTGCAGGTTGGTATCTTCACAACTATCCTTTTCAGACGTGGAGCGGCAAAAAACAGGCCTTTTTTGTGGCTGTCATAGCTTTCGCCATAGTGTTTCCGCTCATTATCAGCCACACCAAGTACGATGCCGCAGCAACAGGTAAGGGCATTTATTGCAACAATCTTTCAGCCCTTATCATGGCTCTTTCGCTACTTGTTTTTGTGATTTTGCAAAACGTAAATTCACTTGGCAGGGTATTGGATAAAGTAGTGGAATTTGTGGCAAAACAAGCATTTGCGATGTACTTGGTACATTTCTATATCATAGAACACGTTGTGAAAGAGCATTTTGGCATGACAGACAGCGTTTTATGCGGCTCTTTGCTTGCAATAGCAATCACCATAGCAGTGGCATACCCGTTGCAAATGTTATTTACCCTCTTTTACAAGAATATGCAAAAACTGTTTTTTGCTAAATCCACAAAAAATCCGTAATTTTGCACTGTAATAGTGGAATGCTCCGGTAGTTCAACGGATAGAATAGAGGTTTCCTAAACCTTTGATAGCAGTTCGATTCTGCTCCGGAGTACTTGCCAAGGTTTGATAATCCGTTGGTTATTAGGCTTTTTCTTTTTTCGGGGGGATTATTCCGATTATTTATATTTGCCCGATTAGTCTTATTATTTATCCGTTTGCGGAGGCTTTCATCAGCCGGTGTCCTATTCTGCAATACAGGCACTTACGCTGCTCACAGTAGGCATGGCGGAGTCGGATAAGTGCTTGTGAGCGGAATGCGTTGTCACATTTTATTCCGTGTCTTGTGAAAAGGGTGATAATGCTGTTTTTTTCCGCATTCAGCATTTGGAGTATTTCCACGGCACGCTCGGTGTAAGCGGCATTGCCCAAGTATTCACCGTAAGCAAAAAGCGTGGGTACCACAACGTTTATAATAATTACGTCTATTGAAGCATCGCTCAGAGAGAGTGGAGACAACCCGGTGTGGGAATAGACGCTGCTTGCCGTAGCCCAATAGCCGGTGAGTTCAAAGCGGAAAATTGTGCGGAGGGATTCCAGTGATATACTCTCAATAATCTTGCTGAACAGTTGCGGCTCGCGGTGGACAATGGAGGCGAGTACCGCAAGTCGGCGGTACGGCAGATTTTGCGGCCTCATACGTCCCATTTGCCAAGCCATTCCTTCCGGCTGTTTGAGTGAGAATTTATGAGCCATAAACTTGTATTCATCAATCATTCGCTGCACGTATGGCTCGGTGCTGACATCGGGCAAAAGTGCCGCTTGCCCCATAAACATTGATTCCAGGGCAAGGAGACTATCGCGGTGTTTGCCAAGAATGTTGAGTGGCAAAGATTTAGCCACGCGTTCCAGCATTTCGCCGTTGTGTCCGAAGCCGAGAGCACGGGCAAGAGTGATGTAAAGTGTTTGTTCCCAGTCGTTAAAGGTATTTGCGAGGTGCTTGTTAAATCGCTCCACTTTTTCGTAAATTCGCTCAAAACCGAGTGCCTCAATCCAGTCTGTGAGGTATATTTCCGGTATGTCCGGCAGCACGGAAGCACAAACGAGGTCTATTTCTCCGGAAACGGAAAGTTTATTGTATGTTTCAATAGTTTTTTCCGGGCATTTAATTACTGTTTGCGGCACTTCCTGCCCATTTGCACGAATTACTTTTGCATCGTTTTCAGCCACCACATGGAGAATCACGGAATTATACAGTTTGTCGTATTGGTGAGAATGGCGATACCAGTCGGAAGCCTTGATGTGTATTTCCACGTTTCCCACCCATTCATGGTCGCCTATTATGATTTTGGCATTAAAAAAGTCCGGTCCTGCATCTTTATTAAGCCACCCGGGGTCTAAAACCTTTATGGGCGTGCCGTCTGTTGTGGTGAGTTGTTCCGTTCCCCACAGCCGGTATTGCCATACGTATTGCAGAAACTTCTCCATAGGAAATAGCCTGAATATCAGACACTCATATCAAAGATTGAGAAATTCACAGAGCCATAGACGCGGTGCTCGGAAAAGTGGGGCAGGCTTGAGAAATCGTAAGCCTTTGAGTGTTCCAGAATAAAAATAGTGTTCGGCTTGAGCATTTTGGAGTTCAGCACGGTGTCTGCCACTTTTTCAAATTCCGGCAAGTCGTAAGGAGGGTCTGCGAAGATGATGTCGAATTTTTTGATAGATGTAGCGGCAAATTTGAGTGCATCGCCTTTTATGAGATTCAGATTTTTTTCTCCGAGTTCTGCTGCCACTTTGCGGATAAATGCAGATTGCACATTTGCTTTTTCCACAGCCGTCACTTCCTTGCAACCTCGTGAAAGAAACTCGAAAGTAATAGCACCCGTACCGGCAAAAAGGTCCAGTGCCACAGGCTCATCGTCAAAATCTATCAGATTTTCTATCACATTGAAAATATTTTCGCGAGCAAAGTCCGTGGTTGGTCTTGCCGTGATATTTTTTGGCACGTCAAAGCGGCGGCGACCGTATTTTCCTCTTATTATTCGCATAGTGGCATCACAATTAAGTCAAATGGTACTGATAGGGCATTTTTCCCGGCTTTGAACATCACACCGGGGAATATTACGGGCATCACGGAGGAGATAAATCGTCGTAGTTCGGGCAAAATTTTGCGTCGTAGTACGGCATCTCCGCTTATCAGCAGTTCGTCTGTAAATTGCTCCATTCCCAGATTTTCACGCACTGCAAGAATATAGTACATCGCATCGTCTATCACATTGAAGTCAAAGGTGTTAGCCATACGCAGTCCGTCATTTCCATATACAAAAACGTCCATATTTTTCTCACGCAGGTGCACAAACATTTTGGCATTGTTTCCGTGGCGACGGCGGTCTGCAAAATATCTCAGTAGCGGCGTTTGGTGGTGGAAAAATGTCGGGTTTACAAAGGCACGACGCAAAAATCCCACTGTCTTTTTGTCTATTGCAAAAAGCATAGTGGCATGGAGTGCGGGTATGTGGTCTGTGAGGAGTTCGGAAGTATCCGCATTGTGTTCCGGGTGTGCTTCAGTGAAGAGTTTTTCCTGCAGGTCGGAGTCCGTGACACAATCCGGGATAAGGAGAAATTCCCTTGTTTCTATAAGTACGGAAGTCTTTGCAAAGTCGCTCAGAAGCAGAGGATTATCATATACGGCGTTTTCAAGTGAACGGAGATAAGCCTCGGTGTCGCTGTTTTCAAGTGCGATGTGTTTGCTCACGAGTGAGTTGTCCTCCGTAGGATTGTAAATCATCACGTCAGCCGCAGAGTTTGTCACTCTTACGTATAGTTTGCAGGCACTCGTGTTTGCAATAATATCTTTATTCAGTGGTGTATCCATACTTTATCTGAAAGTTTGACGTGAGTTTGAAAAACCGCCTGAAGATTTGAATCCACCGCTACTGCTATTATTATTGTATCCCGGAGCGTTAGGGTTGTAGTAACCGTTACCCCATTCGTCTTCTTCCTCTTCTTCTGCCGGTTTTTCCTGTTCGCCTTTTTTCTTCTTTGGCTTGTTTTTCTTTATGTCGTTAGGCTTCTGGAGGTCCAGTGGCAATTCAAACGGATTCCACGCCTGTTCCACTTCCCAGTTCTTCTTGAGTTCGATTTTTTTAGGGTAGTAATACACTTCTTCCGGCTGAATATTCCGTGAAACGTTGCCTGTGTCCCATATTCCGTTGCCGTTTGCATCTATGAACCCTCGAGCATAGTATTTGCCGGGATTGATATAGTCAAACACCGCAACTCCGTCTGTCACAGGGATTTGGCGTATGGGCTGGTCGCTGCCGTTGAGAAGTTCCACCACAAAGTTTCCGGCTTCTTGAGGTATGGCAAAAGTGAGTGTTGCATAGTCCTCAAGGGTTTTGGTCTGAAATTCGTGCTTTACAGGCTTGTTGAACTTGCCGTAAATGCCGTGAATACTTGCGGAATCTGCTGTGAAACGGTATTTTGTACCTTCTTCCCAAGGTATGGCTACTTTGAATTTGAGTGGCGAATAGATAGTGTCGTTTTGGAGCGGTGGAAGTGTCATTGGTGTCCATACAGTGTCGCGAAGCACTTCCAGGTGCAGTCTGCCCTCATCAAAACGCATAATAGGCTCGGAGCAGGAAAATTGCAGCCCTTCGTTGAGTTCCTGCTGTGCAGGTGACTCGCATTTGAAGTCAATAAAAGTTATTTCCGGGACGCTGTCTGCTTCCTCGTCTTTTTTCTTTTTCTTTTTTTCCTTGTCTCTGCGTATATAGTTGAACTTCAGCGTGTCCGTAGTCCATGTGAGGTTGTCTAAAGTGTCTGTGTGCAAGTAGTTAAGTGCTATAAGCATAGTGTCCTGGCTCACTATTTCCGGGTCTGTAATCCAGTATTCCAGCGAGTCTAATTCCAACCTTGCATTGAGAATGGAATTTGTGCGGTCTATTTTTTTACCGGCATTTTTTCCGGAAACAATTTCAAGGGAAGGCAGAGTATCGGATTTTGCGGCAAACTGAATGAAAATGCGAGAGGAGTCTGTTCGGGAATAGTTTTTGAGGTATTGTGATTTGTACCCCTCGTTAAACCATGTAAGCAGCAAATCGTTTGGCAGATATTTCACACCTTTTCGGCTGGCGATAGAGTCTGTTCCGGCAGAGTTCAGTAGTGTGTCCGTCACCTCTATTTGTTCCACTGTCGGCGACACTGTGACATCATAAAATGCCACATCTTCGGAGCGGTCCCACATATAGTCGCGGTTCACATCTTTCACGGCAAAAATGCGGTAAGTCCCTTCTTTCAGTCCGCGGATTGTGAACTGTCCGTACTGGTTTGTTTTCGCAATTCGCTCCATAGGAAGGGTTGTGAGAGCGGTGTCTGACAGATTACTGTAGCAACCCACCACCATTCCCTGTGCAGGCTCCAGATTTCGTGCTTGGAAGAGCATACCGGAAATACGCAGAGAGTCTATTTCTTCACCGGTGGAAAATTCCAGTGCAAAACCGTCAAGGATATTACCCTCGTTCAGGTCTTGGATAGCATCGGAGAAGTCTATGGTATAAGTGGTTTCCGGCTGGAGGGTGTCGCGGAGTTCCACGGTGAGACGTTTTGCATTTGCGGAAATCTGCGGCATATTTTTTTGTGCCGGTGACACCACTACCTTGTTTGAAACATCATCAAGTTTGATATTTTCGTCAAAAACTATTTCAAGGTTATTATTGGTCACATTTATAGCACCGGGCATAGGGTTGCTCTTTACATATACCGGGGGCACTTCATCGCGTGGACCGCCTTCCGGTCGTCCTATGCTGGCACAACTTGTGAGAAGTCCGGAAAGTGGAACTGCAACTACAAGTGCCGTCACCACAAGTGTAGCGGCAAAAAGTATTTTTTTATGTAATTTACAGTGTTTCCTAATCATTCTAAGTTTATTACCACAAAGTTAAGGTATTTTTTTAAAACATTGCGGCTATTTTTCTAATATTAGCGAGTTTTTGCAAAAAAGACTTGTCTTGAATGGCTATTTGCATATTATAGTCTAATTGCATTCTCATAAGCAGTCCGGCATTTATGCCTAATGCTGCCTCAAACATCATTGCTGTCTGAGTTGTGAGTGGTCGTCTGCAATTGAGTATATCATTAAGCATTTTATATGATATGCTCATTTGTTCTGCAAGTTTGTTTTGCTTCATATTGCGGTATTCCACTTCTTCTTTTATCATTTCGCCCGGGTGAATAGGACGGCTACATACATAATTACTCATAGTATATATTATTTGTAATGGTTAGATAATTCAAGAATATTGCAAATTGTAATTATGTTTTCAGATTTAATTTTCTTAACTGAAAACTCTATTCTATACTGATTATTGACTCTTATAGAAGAAATACCGGACTTATCTCCTTTAAGAACTTCATAATTTAAAGATTTGATAGGAAATAATTCTTCTATACAAGAGGCTTGCTCTAATGTTTTAATACGTAATTGATATCTTGCTATTATTTGAGGCTGAAACCGATGTTTTTTATCACCGGTTTTCCCTAATTCATAAAGTTCTCTAAGATAATCTTTTTCAAATTGTATTTCCATTATCTTTTCTTTTATGCTGCAAATTTACTTCTTTTATTTGAATTGTCCACAATTTTAGTGGATTTTTTTTGCCTGCGGAGTGCCCCGGGGATTCCACCCACCTGTAGTGACGCGGCATGCCGCGGCATCCCTGATGAAGTAGCAAAACTGCTAATTAGACCAATTAGTCTGATTTCCCCACTGCTGCGGCATCAAAAAAAAGAGTTGCATCACGAAATGTGACACAACTCCTTTATCGTTGTAATAAAAATCGTCTTATGCTTCAGCTGGCTGAACGTTGATAAAACGACGACCATTACGTCCTGAAGTGAAAACTACAGTGCCGTCAACGAGAGCGTAAAGAGTGTGGTCTTTACCGATGCCCACGTTCAATCCCGGGTGGTGAACTGTGCCACGCTGGCGTTTGATAATGTTGCCGGCTTTAGCGAATTGACCACCAAAAATCTTAACTCCGAGTCGTTTGCTTTCTGACTCACGTCCGTTCTTAGAACTACCTACACCTTTTTTATGTGCCATTTTCTTAAGATTTTAGAGGGTTAAGCAATTACTTCTTTAATCACAACTTTGGTGAAATATTGGCGGTGACCGTTTTTGCGACGATAGCCTTTACGACGTTTCTTCTTGAACACGATTACCTTTTCACCTTTTACGAGCGGCTCTGCCACTTCGCAAACTACTTTTGCACCTTCTACTACAGGTGCACCGACTTTAACGGCTCCTTCTGCGTCAACGAGAAGTACACGGTCAAACTCTACTGTTTCGCCTTCCTTCTTGTCTTCGCCAAGGTAATGAACAAACAGATACTTGCCTGCTTCGGCTTTGAACTGCTGTCCTTGGATTTCTACGATTACGTACATCTGTTTTTGTTAATTATACAGGGTTACTCCGTCGGGCGAACTGCAATTCCACGCAATTTCTTATACCTAAGCCCGGTGCGGAAAAATTTGCGACTGCAAAGTTACTGCTTTATTTTGGCTTTCACCAAGTTTATTAAGCGATGCTTCTAAAATATTTTGCTATTTTAAGAATATTTAACCTTTTTGTTGCCGGGATAGCCAAAATAGCAATCTTTGCTATAGTGGCTATCTCTGCAAAAGTTTTCTTTTCAGGCTTCCATCAGCCCTTCTGCGTTGCGTGCGATTTCTTCGTCAGACACCTGATAGTTTGCAAGGTCGCCGGAGATAAAACGGTCGTAAGCGGTCATGTCTATGAGTCCGTGCCCGGAGAGGTTGAAAAGGATTACTTTTTCTTTGCCTTCTTCTTTTGCCTTTTTGGCTTCGCGGATAGCAGTGGCAATAGCGTGTGAACTTTCCGGTGCGGGGATTATTCCTTCCGTGCGTGCAAAGAGCGTGGCTGCCTCAAAGGTTTCAAGTTGCGGAATATCCACAGACTCAATAAAATTGTCTTTTTTGAGTTGGCTCACGATAGCACCGGCACCATGGTAACGCAAACCTCCTGCATGGATATTTGCCGGAGAAAAATTGTGTCCTAAGGTAAGCATTGGAATCAGAGGTGTATAGCCTGCCTCATCGCCGAAGTCGTAGCGGAAAACGCCTCGCGTCAGTTTGGGGCAGGATTCCGGTTCTGCTGCTATAAAACGAGTGTTTTTGTCGCCTGTGAAGTTATGGCGAAGGAATGGCAATGCAATACCGGAGAAGTTACTTCCACCGCCAAAGCAACCGATAACAATATCCGGGTAATCACCTGCCATTTCCATTTGTTTTTCGGCTTCAAGACCTATAACGGTTTGGTGCAAGCAAACGTGGTTCAGAACGGAGCCTAAAGTGTAACGGCAGTTTGGTGTGGAGGTTGCAAGTTCTATCGCTTCCGAGATTGCTGTGCCGAGAGAACCCTGATAGTTCGGATTTTCAGTTATGATTTTTCTTCCTGCTTTTGTGGACATACTTGGTGAAGCAATCACTTCAGCACCGTATGTCTGCATTATTGAGCGGCGGTAAGGCTTTTGGTTGTAACTGATTTTCACCATATACACCGCCAGTTCAAGCCCAAAGTGGCGTGCTGCCATGGAAAGTGCCGCTCCCCACTGTCCTGCACCTGTTTCTGTGGTAATATTTGTGATACCTTGCTTTTTGCAATAGTATGCCTGAGGTATAGCGGAATTAAGTTTGTGAGAACCTACAGGACTTACACTCTCATTCTTAAAATATATTTTTGCCGGAGTGTCAAGAGCCTTTTCCAAACCTGTGGCACGTACAAGCGGTGTCGGACGCCAAATTTTGTACATATCGCGTACTTCTTCCGGAATTTCTATCCAGCGGTCCGCAGTATTCATTTCTTGTTTTGCGAGTTCTTCTGCAAAGATGGGATATAAATCTTCTGCCTTAAGTGGCTGATGTGTAGCCGGGTGAATGATTGGTTTCGGCTTTACGGGCATATCCGTAAGAACATTATACCATGCTGTTGGTATGTCTTGTTCACGTAGTATAAATTTCTTTGTGTCTGACATAATTTTTATAGTGTTTATTGTTTTTATGCAGCAAATATACAGGAAATGTGGTAAATATGCAAAATTTTCTACATAAATACTACATATTTAACATATATTAGCAGAAAATTTGCTATTTTAGCATATTTATGCAATATGTACTCGGAATCTTTATTACTACAACTAATAATACTCTACTCATAAAATATTAAGAATCCAAAATAGAAATTAAATGCTCGTCCCCATAAAAAATTACACTTTAACACCCCTAAAATTATTCCTTCAAGAACTTTTACTAATTTTGCATTTGCTGTTGGACTCTGCAATTGGAGTCAAATTGCTCCATTATTGAAAAAATTCCTCAAAAAGGAGAGAGTTTCTCAGATTTTATTGCTACCTTTACCATGTCTGTCGGGTTTGATACATATTTTGATTTGCAACACTAAGATAGGTAAAAAATCTGACGTGGCAAAATCCTGAGCAACTTTTTGTTGCTCAGGTACTTAAAAGCTATATTTGTAATAGTGTTGCGGAATTAATGTTCAATAAACATATGACGGAGTACAAGCAAACTCTTACCGAACAATTTGCTGAAAGTCATCGACTCGAAGATGAAATTATAAAACAACTTGACAGCCTAAAATTCAATAATTAAAACCGAAAAGAACATCATTATATGAGTAACTATATTATTCCGACATTGCCTTTGTCTTTCGAGGTTGAGACCAAGGCTGTTTTAAAGCAAGTTGCAGCAGCGCATCGTAGATTAGCCGAATTAAAAGGGGCTATAAAGTCTATGCCAAACGCTTCTATTTTGATCAACACACTTGCTTTACAAGAATCAAAAGACTCATCTGAAATAGAAAGTATCATCACAACACACGATGAATTATATAAAGCTCAAGTCTCCCCATCTATGTTTACATCAGCAGCAGCAAAGGAGGTAGAGAATTATAATACAGCGTTGTTCTTGGGTTATAACGAGGTAGTAAATAACAATTTATTGACATGTAGGACGATTATTAAAATTTATCAAGCCATAAAAAATAATACAGCAGGATTTAGACAAACTCCTGGTACTACATTAAAAAATGAACTTACGCAAGAAATTGTATACGAACCACCTCAAACGCATGATGAAATAGTTTCTCACATGACGAATTTGGAACGATTTATCAATGATAATGAGTTATGTGATTTAGACCCATTGGTAAAAATGGCAATTATTCATCATCAGTTTGAAAGCATTCACCCTTTCTCAGATGGCAATGGAAGAACTGGTAGAATTATCAATATTTTATACCTCGTATTACATGATTTACTCGATCTTCCTGTTCTTTACATGAGTCGTTATATTACTCATAATAAAGGAATGTACTACCGCTTATTACAAGAGGTGCGTGATAAAAACAATTGGGAAGAATGGGTTATATTTATGCTTAAAGGAATTGAAGAAACTTCTCAAAACACAACATGGTTGGTAGAGCAAATAAAAACACTCATGATGCAGTATAAGCATCGCATTCGTGAAGAGTTGCCCAAAATTTATTCACAGGATTTAATCAACAACCTGTTTCGTCATCCTTATACTAAAATTGAGTTTGTAAAAAAGGAGCTGAATATCAGTAAACCTACTGCCATTTCATATCTTAACCAATTATGCGAATGCCCAAATCCATTTTTGCAAAAGATAAGAATAGGACGAGATAATTATTACATAAATACTCAGCTATTCTCTTTATTACAGAATGCATTTCAGAACAAACAAGAATAGTCAAATTAAATGAGTTTGTTTTACCCGTCAGGGGTGAATGGTAAAATAAATCACCTTTTCTTTACCGATTAGCATCGAATGGTAAAAAATGCAACTATATTGATTGTTTAAAAACTAATAATTTTGTTCAAGGAATAAGCTAATGGAAGTACAAATTTCAAAGTCGCTAGAGCATTGGATAATATTCAAGGACTCGAAGATGAAATTATGAAACAACTTGATAGCCTAAACTTCAATAAATAAAAATTAGGCATACTTCGCCTGATAAAATCAAAGACTGTACCGTCTGGATTCCTGAATTATCAGAACAAAAACGTATCGGTAATTTATTGACATCAATCGATAGGAAAATTGCACTTAATAGTGAAATAAATCGCAATTTACCTCTGTCTCTTTCTGCTTAAGCAATTCACTCATTCGTTCCTTTAGAAATTCATATCTTTCTTCACTTACCAAAGACTTAAACGATACTTGCCCATTCATCAACAATGGCAATAGTTTATCGCGTTGCTTTGTAAGAGTAGCTATTTCGTATCCTATTTCTATTTGCTTATCAAAAATAGCATTGCATAAATTTTCGAATTTTTGTAATACATGGTGTAAAGGACTCAAAACTGGAAGATTATATATTTCATCTTTAGTGATTGAGCCAAAAGTAGTTCCTGCCATATTAAGATTGTCAAATCGGACTTTCTGATAGTGTATAACATAATATAGATATACAACCGAATCTATTTTTGAATTTATCGCACACAAACCTCGACCGATACAACAATCAAAATTAGCAATATTAACAGCTCCTACAGGGGCGCGAACACTCATTAAAATATCTTCCTTCTTTGCAAATCTTGAGGGTTCAGTGGTATACATTCGGACAGTTGGAAATCGCAATCCAAAGTCTGTGAAGAATCCAAAATAGATACGCAACGTTTTTCATGCTAATATAATGAAAAACACTGCGGGGGGATGCCAAGCGGCGG
>SAMEA3663271__coassemble_397_pt1 | contig 14452 bp, 7 predicted proteins | sample SAMEA3663271__metabat2_low_PE_018 | metagenome-assembled genome bin SAMEA3663271 (sample SAMEA3663271) | pig gut metagenome | biome: pig gut; feature: pig-associated habitat; material: faeces | place: China | collected 2013
GCATGAGCCAAGACGAGGTTCCATTCTTTTGTGTTGTTATTCCAGAACATATTCGGGTCGCGGGCTTCTGTTTCAAGTGTAATGACAGGATTTCCTTTAAAGTTTATGAATGTTTGCCCCTCATCGTTGCTGTAAGCGAGACTTTGCATCTGGCTTGTGCCTGCGGAGGTGTACAATGCAATCACGGCATCTTTTCCAAAACCTGCGGTTCCATTAGTGTCTATTGCACAGCTACCGCTAAATATTGTTCCCAAACCATTAGGACGAATGGCTATAGGTTGATGTACCCAGTGAATGAGGTCTTTGGAAGTGGAATGTCCCCAGGTCATATTCTGCCATTTGGAACCGTAGGGGTTGAGTTGGAAATAGAGGTGCCATTCACCGTCTTTGTAAAACATACCGTTTGGGTCATTCATCCAACCATATTGTGGAGTATGGTGGAATATAGGGCGGAATTTTAGTTCACGGTTGGTAGTATTGTAAGAGTCTGATAGTTTGATATCCTTCCACCAAGCATCGTCTTTAGCTTCACGAATAGAACTGCGACCTTGAGGAGTTATGATGTCAAGAATTACGTTTTTACCCTTAAATGCCTCAATTTCGTATGGTACATAAAAGTCTGTTTTAGAGATGGACAGTTTGGCATAAATGGTTTCATAAAGATTACCATCAACGATAATGTTGATTTTTGAGTCCTCTTTAGAATCTTGAATGGGAAGGAGTACATATTTTTCTTCGCCCGTGATTCTGACGTGAGAATTGCAGTTCCCAAGGAAATTTATATCCAGTCCATTTTCTGCATTTGCCAAAAAGACAGAGGAAAGAAATAAAACATTCGCAATGCTTTTATTGATTAGTTTCATTGAGATTATAGTTTTTTAGATTTAGGATTTAATTTTTAGTGGTAAATAAAATTGACACTGCAAAACTACTCTATAATTATTATAATGCATATAAAAAAAGGTGCATACATTATAAAAAATGTTGTGATGCACCAAATTTTATGATATTAGCACGGAAATTACTATAAATCTTGTGTTAAACAGGTTCAAAAATAGCTCGTGAAACGATTTGTTCAAATTACAGCGAAAATTGTCATAAATGGACATGAGTGGAGAATTGTGCCGATTATGTCAAACAAAAGGAAAAAATCGTGCAAATATTTAGGATTTAAGAAAATATTATTACTTTTGTATTATAATTAGTAATACCTAAATCCATACCAATAGTAATCTTTATGAAATTTTCATTACAAGTAAATCCCTTAATAATCTTCATTTTATCTTTGCTTTTATGTGCGTGTACTCAAGAGAAAGTGTATAAGATAGGTGTATCACAATGTAGCCAGGACGATTGGCGAGCAAAAATGAATGAGGAAATTTATCGCGAAATGATGTATCATGAAGATGCAATTGTGGAAATACGTTCTGCTGATGATTGTAATGAAAAGCAGATTGCAGACATAAAATATTTCGTGGAAAATGGATTTGATATCGTAATAATAGCTCCGAATGAGGCGGAAGCACTTACGCCTAAAGTAAAAGAAGTATATGAAAGTGGAATCCCTGTAATAATATTTGACCGTAATATTGTAGGAGATACTTACACAGTACGTCTAAGCGTAGATAATGAGGAACTCGGACGTTCTGCGGCAGCATACGCTTATCACCTATTCAGAAAAGGAGCAAATGTTCTGGAAATATATGGACTTGAAGGCTCTACACCGGCAGATGAAAGGCATAAAGGTTTTGCGGAAGTGCTTGTGCAAAATGGTGGTGAAATACTTGCTTCTGTTCCGGGAAATTGGAACGAAGAAGATGCTGTCCGAGTAACTGATTCTCTTCTTTCTATTTATGATAATGTGGATTTGATATATGCCCATAACGACCGTATGGCTATCGGAGCATCTACCGTTGCAAAAAAACTCGGTCGTGAAGAAGTAAAGATAATAGGTATTGATGCAGCACCGGAGGTGGGAATAAAAGCAGTGGCGGAAGGTATAATAGATGCTACATTTCTATACCCTACAGATGGTTATCTTTTGATACAAACAGCTTTGGCTGTGCTTAAAGGTGAACCTTACGACAAGGAGGTACAGATACCATTCGTTTCCTCGGCTGTGGATAAGTCCAATGCAGATATATTACTCTTGCAAGATGAGACCCTGAGGGCTGAAACCGACAAAATGATACTCCTGAAACAACAGATAGATAGCTACTGGAAGCAACATTCTTCTCAGACTATGCTTTTTTATGCAAGTGTGGCTATTATCATTCTTCTTTGTGGAGTCATATTTCTTATTTTACGCAATTATTGGCAGCACCGTAGGCATCAGGCAGTTTTGCTAAAGAAAAACAAACTTCTTGAGGAACAACGAGATACTCAAAAGAAACTAAATGAAAAACTTGAGGAAGCGACACAGTCTAAACTCGTGTTTTTTACAAATGTATCACATGATTTACGCACTCCTCTCACACTAATTGCAGAGCCGGTTTCTCAGCTTGCATATGCATCAAACCTTACAAAGCAACAATCTTCACTGATGAGAATTGCAAATAAAAATGTGAAAATTCTTCAAAGACTTATAAATCAAATACTTGATTTTAGAAAATACGAGAATGGTAAACTTGAATTGCATCGAACAGAAGTAGATTTCCGCAATGCTATTAAAGATTGGCTTGAGTCGTTTTACACCGTAGCACGCAAGCGTGATATAGACATTGAACTCATTGAGCCCGAAAATAAGAGTATTATTGTGGCTGTAGATGTGGAAAAAATGGAACGAGTATTCTTTAATTTGCTTTCAAATGCAATAAAATATACACCGAAGAATGGCAAAATAACCGTTACATATTTTACAGAAAATAATAGCCTGACGTTTAAGGTTTCCGATACCGGTATGGGTATTGAAGAACGAGATTTAGGTAATATATTTGAGCGTTTTTATCAAGTGGATAAGGTTCACCCGAATGGTTCGGGAATAGGTTTGACACTTTGCAAAGCATTTGTGGAACTTCATGGCGGTGACATCACAGTGAAAAGTGAACTTGGTAAAGGCTCGGTTTTTACAGTTATTTTGCCGATAGAAAGAATTGCTGATGTGCCTGAAAATACGTATAAATCAGATGTCACAGAAAATGTTGAGACTGAACTTGATTTGATTGAAACGGAATTAGTGTTTGATGAGCAGCGTCAGCTTGTGTTGCTGATAGATGACAATAAAGACATACAGATACTTGTTTCTTCTCTCCTTAGTGACAAGTACAACGTAATAACAGCGTCCGGAGGTAAAGAAGGAATTAGAAAAGCCGTGAAATACGTTCCGGATTTGATAATTTGTGATGTGATGATGCCGGGAATAGACGGCTTGGAGTGCTGCAAGAATATAAAGAATGAAGTTTCCACGTCACATATACCGGTACTTATGCTCACAGCATGCACTATGGACGAACAGCGAGTTCAATGTTACGATTCCGGTTGTGATGGCTATATTGCAAAACCATTTAATAGTGCCGTGTTGTTCTCAAGATGTGCAAGCCTGATAGAAAACCGCAAGAGAATAAAAGACTTATGGCATAAAACCCCGATTCCAAATACTGCAGACGAGCGTAAACCTCTGCCTAAATCCGATATAGACTCTGATTTCTACAACCGTTTCCTGGATATTTTCAAACCGGAAATGGGAAATCCGAATCTGAATGTTGATGCTATGGCATCCAAGATGGGACTGGAGCGTTCTCAGTTTTATCGCAAAATTAAGGCTCTTACAAATTACTCTCCTGTGGAATTAATCCGAAGTTTACGCCTCAAAGAGGGAAGAACTTTGCTTATGACAACGGATAAGACAGTGAGTGAAATTGCGTATGAAATAGGATTCACTTCACCTGCGTATTTCACCAAGTGTTATCGTGAAGCGTACGGAGCTACTCCTTCAGAAACCAGAGAAATTAGTAAATAACTTACTTATACTCCTGATATGTAATTATGCTGTGCCTATGCCCTATAAATAGAGTGTAGGCGTAGTTTTTTTATGCCACAAAAAAATGAATTGCCCAACGGTGTAATAAATATCATAAATTTTGATGCAAATAATATTACAAATCGTGTAATGCATAAAATTTTATAAATGGTGCAACATCACTTATATGTAATATATATGAATGAAAACTAATTTTGTGGCAGAAAATTCAATTAATCCTTAACAAAAATAAATACAACATGAAAAAATCAATCTTAAGTACACTATTGCTTTTTTTGATAGCAATTGCAGTACAGGCACAGGACATTACAGTGCATGGGACGGTGTTATCCGCCGTGGACCAAGAGCCACTGATTGGTGCCGGTGTCATTGCGAATGTTCAAGGAGCTATAGGAACATCTACAGACCTTGACGGAAATTTTACACTTACCGTACCCAAAGGTTCAAGTATAACCGTGTCTTACATTGGTTATAAATCGCAGACATTACCTGCTGCTGATACTATGAACATTTTGCTTGAGGAAAATTCAGCACTACTTGACGAAGTAATAGTAGTTGGTTACTCCACGCAGAAAAAAGCAGATGTGACCGGAGCTATTTCAACGGTAAATGTTGACGAACTTGCAAAGCAAAATGAAAACAACCCTATCAAAGCACTTCAAGGTAGAGTTCCGGGTATGAATATAACGGCAGACGGTAACCCGAGCGGTGCTTCTACAGTGAGAATCCGTGGTGTTGGTACTCTAAACAACAATGACCCTCTATATATTATAGACGGTGTGCCAACAAAATCCGGTATGCACGAACTCAACGGAAGCGACATAGAGTCTATCCAGATTCTGAAAGATGCAGCATCCGCTTCCATATACGGTTCTCGTGCTGCAAACGGTGTGATTATCATCACCACTAAAAAAGGAAAAGACTTGCGAGTAAATTTTGATGCATCTGTAGCGGCATCCTTCTATGCAAATCGCATGAATGTTCTTAATGCAGAGGAATACGGACAGGCAATGTGGCAGGCATACGTTAATGATGGTCAAGATCCGAACACAAATGCCCTTGGCTATCACTTCAATTGGGGATATGATGCAAACGGCAATCCTGTTTTGAACAATATTTCAATGTCTAAATACCTTGATTCAAACAATACAACGCCTGCAGGTGATACAGACTGGTTTGATGAAACAACACGCACCGGTATTATTCAAAACTATAATTTCTCCGTTTCCGGAAGCACGGAAAAGACTTCTTCTTTCTTTTCTCTGGGTTATTATAAAAATCTCGGTATTATTAAATATTCAGATTTTGACCGTATTTCAGCACGTATGAACACTGAATACAAACCTATTGAAAATCGCCTTACAATAGGTGAACATTTCACTCTCAACCGTTCAACTGAAGTTCAAGCACCGGGTGGATTTATGCAAAACGTTTTGCAGTTTAACCCGTCACTTCCGGTTTATACGGAATCCGGTGAATTTGCAGGTCCTGTAGGAGGTTATCCGGATCGTGAAAATCCGCTTGCCAGACTTTATCGTAACAGAGATAACAGATACACATACTGGAGAATGTTTGGTGACGTTTATGCAAATCTTGATTTAGGTAAAGGACTTAGTGTAAAGACAACATTCGGTCTTGACTATTCGCAGAAAAAACAGCGTATTTTTACTTATCCTATCACAGAAGGTACTATGGCGAATGCTACAAATGCCGTAGAAGCCAAGCAAGAACACTGGACACGCTGGATGTGGAACGCAGTTGCTTCATACAATAAAGATTTTGGCAAAAACCATATTGATGCTCTTGCAGGTATGGAGCTTATCCGTGAAGATTCCGAATGGTTCTCCGGCTATAAAGAAGATTTCTCTATTCTTAATCCGGACTATATGTGGCCCAATGCCGGTACAGGCACCGCAATGGCATACGGTTCTGCAGAAGGCTACTCTCTCGTTTCATTCTTTGGTAAATTAAACTACACATACGATTCAAGATACCTTGCAAGTGTGACAGTACGCCATGACGGTTCTTCACGTTTCGGTAAAAACAATCGCTATGCAACATTCCCGTCTGTTTCTCTTGGTTGGAGAATGAACAATGAGGAATTTATGAAGGATATTCTTTGGATTAGCGAGCTCAAACCACGTGCTTCTTGGGGTCAGACAGGTAACCAGGAAATTTCAAACGTGGCAAGATATTCAATATACGTTCCTCAGTATTCCGGAGACGTATGGGGTGGCGGTGGCTACGGCACATCATACGATATTGCAGGAACTAATGGCGGTTCTAATCTCCAGTCCGGTTTTAAACGCAACCAAATCGGTAACCCGGATATCAAATGGGAAACAACTCAGTTTAATGTGGGTGTTGACTTTGGATTTATGCAAAACAGACTTTATGGTTCTCTTGACTGGTATAACAAAAAAACGACAGATATACTTGTTCAGATGGTAGGTATTGCCGCAATGGGTGAGGGAACTACACAGTGGATAAATGCCGGTGAAATGAAAAATAACGGTCTTGAACTTAATATCGGATGGCGTGACCATACATCATGGGGACTTTCTTACGAAATCTCAGGAAATATTTCCACTTACACCAACGAAATTACTGCTTTGCCTACAACAGTAGCTGCTAACGGTACTTTTGGAGGAAACGGCGTTGAAAGCGTAATAGGTCATCCAATGGGGGCACAGGTCGGTTACATTGCAGACGGAATTTTCCGTTCACAGGATGAAGTTGACAATCATGCATACCAGGAAGGTGCCGGTGTAGGCCGTATCCGCTGGCGTGATATTGATGGTGACGGCAGAATTACGGAAAAAGACCAAACATGGATTTATGACCCGACACCTGCATTTACTTATGGTCTGAACGTTTATCTGCAATACAAAAACTGGGACTTCACAATGTTCTGGCAAGGGGTACAAGACGTTGATGTTATCAGTGACCTTAAGAAAGAAACAGACCTTTGGAGCGGACTTAATATAGGTTTTCTCAACAAGGGTGACAGACTTCTTGATGCTTGGACTCCACAAAATCCAAACTCATCAATTCCTGCACTTTCAAGAACTGACGTTAACAATGAAAAACGTGTTTCCACATATTTTGTAGAAGATGGTTCTTACCTTAAACTGCGTAATATTCAACTTGGATACGTTTTCCCGAAATCAATTACGGAAAAACTTTGCATGCAGAAACTCAGAGCTTACATAAGCGCTCAAAACTTGCTTACAATAAAGAGCGGTGATTTTACCGGTGTTGACCCGGAAAACCCGAACTACGGCTACCCGATTCCTGTAAATGTAACATTCGGTATAAACGTAAACTTTTAATATTAAACCATAATTCTTAAATTCAAGAAAATATGAAAAAACTATTATATACAGCAGCAATAGCACTTTCAATGACAATGGCAAGCTGTGATGATTTCCTTGACGAACAAGTGCCACAGGGTACTCTGGACGAGGAACAATTGATGCAAGCGGAAAATGTTGATAACCTTGTTATTTCCGCTTATGCAATATGGATTTCCGGTGAAGATATTAATTCTTCTTTCTCTCTCTGGAACTTTGACGTTCGCTCCGACGATGCGTATAAAGGAGGTAATGGTACGGAAGACGGTGATGTTTTCCACGCAATAGAAATCTCACAAGGCGTGATGACAACAGCATGGAATCTTTCAAGTATCTGGGAACGCCTTTACAATGCTATTTCTCGCTCTAATACGGCACTTGAACTCCTTGAAAAAATGGACGAGAAAGCATATCCGAATAGGAATAAGCGTATTGCAGAAATGAGATTCCTTCGTGGCCACGGACATTTCCTTCTCAAGCAATTATTCAAAAACATCGTTTTTGCAAATGAGCCGGGACTTTCTCCTGATGAATATAACAACCTCACAAACACTAAATACAGCAATGATGAAGGTTGGGCACAAATTGCAGCGGATTTTGAATATGCTTTCAATAATCTTCCTGATAAACAAGTGGAGAAAGGACGACCAACAAAGGCTGCAGCAGCTGCTTATCTGGCAAAGACGTATCTCTACAAGGCTTACCGCCAAGACAATGCAAACTCTCATCAGGTAACTTCAATCAATGCAGATGACCTTAAGCAGGTGGTTAAATACACAGAGGCTTCCATAATGAACGCAGGTGGATATGGTCTTGAAAGTGATTTTCATAACAATTTCCGTCCTGAGCCACAGTATGAAAACGGAGTGGAATCTCTTTGGGCTATGCAGTACTCTATGAACGATGGTTCCAAGTACGGAAACTGTAACTGGGCATTTGGTCTTATAGTACCAAATATCCCCGGTGTTACAGATGGTGGATGTGACTTCTATAAGCCGAGTCAAAACCTTGTAAACTCATTTAAAACAGATGCAGACGGACATCCATTATTTGATACGTTTAACAATTCCGACTATGATATGACAAAGGATTATGCAGATCCTCGTTTATTCCTCACAGTGGGTATTCCGGGACTTCCTTACGAATTTAATCCAAAATATATCATGGATAAGAGTGCTACATGGAGCCGTTCAAACGGTCTTTACGGTTACAATGTAACTCTTAAGCACAATGTTGACCCGGATGGTGATTATCTTGTTAAAAACGGTCTTTGGGCAAGTCCGATGAACCATATAGTTCTTCGCTACTCAGACGTGATGCTTATGCGTGCGGAGGCACTCATTCAACTTAATGACGGAAGAATCCAGGAAGCAGTAAATCTTATCAATCAGATTCGTAACCGTGCTCGCCAGAGCCTTACAGTGATTTCAAATTACGAATCAGACTACGGTGTACATTTTAATGTCCGTCCTTACACAGGAACGTATTCACAAGAAGAAGCTCTTAAGATGCTCAAATTTGAACGTCGTGTGGAACTTGCTATGGAAAGTGACCGCTTCTTTGACCTTGTTCGTTGGGGCGAAGCCGAACAGGTGCTAAACAAATATTATGCAGAAGAAGCTGCTAAATGTACTATCTATTCAAATGCTCACTTCACAGCAGACAAAAACGAATATCTGCCTATCCCATTTGCACAAATCAGTGCAAGTAACGGAAACTACAAGCAGAATATCGGTGGTTGGTAATTTATAATAATCCTTAAGATTAATCACAATGAAAACAATATATAAGAATCTCTTGATGATAGCGGCAATTATTCTTGCCGGAGTATCATTTTCAAGTTGTGACGATGACAATGTGTCAAATTTAAGACTTGACGGCAGCACGGAAATAGAATCCTTCAAACTGGGCGGGTATTCCGGTGAAATAGACTATGCTGCAAAAACAATATTTGTAGGTGTGCCCGTTGATTGCGACCTTACGGATATCGTGGTTAGCGAAATATCTCTGGGGCAAGGTGCTTCCGCTGATATTGCAGTTGGTGAACACATCAATTGCTCTGTTCCTCGCACTATCACGGTTTCGAACGGTGATGTATTCACAAAGTGGACACTCACGGCAAAACACGATGATGTACAATTCCTTACAGCTATGCTCGACGGACAATATAGCGGTACTATTGACAATGCAGAACGCACAATTATGTTCTTCGTTCCCCTCACTGCAGATGTGACTGCTATGACAATCAGCTATACACTTAACGAAGGTGCTACGGCAGTACCTGAATCCGGTAGCACAATAGATTTTACAAATCCGGTTAAAATCACTGCTTCTTATCGTACTGCTACAATTGATTACACAGTCACTGTGATTAAAGATGAAATGTCACAAGAGCCTAAAGCATTTGTGGGTAATGCAGACAATGTAGAAAGCCTTGGTGCTGAAGCAAAAGCCGCAGCTCAATGGATGATTGCAAACGTTCCGAATGTGGAATATGTACCAATTAGCGGTATTATGGATGGTAGCGTGAAGCTCAACAAGTACAAAATGATTTGGTGTCACTTGGACTTTACGGATTGGCCAAGCTATATGTGGGATTCTCGTGACCAATTCAATGACTACTACATTAAGGGTGGTAATATTCTCGCTTCACGTGATGGTGCAAGATATATCAACGACGTTTGGCGTATTGCAAAAGACCAGCAGAGTCCTAACAATATGTTTGGAGGTGACGTTTATGAAACTCTTGAAAATGACCTTGGCTTTACAGTGACAGGAAATGAAACTCATCCGATTTATGACGGTTTGACACCTGATGAAAACGGCAGAATACTTCTTGTTTCCAAAGGTTGTACAAACTCAAACCGCACACTCCAGTGGGTTGTGGACTGGGACGCATACGGAAGCATGGAAGTATGGCAGGAAAAAACAGGTGCTAAAGCTATTGGTAGCACGCACGACTATGATTACAATCGTGTCACTATTGCAGAATTTGAACCAAGAGCAATCCTTGACGGCTATCAGAGCGGAACTGTAATCACTATCGGTACTCCGGGATTTGAATGGTATATATCAAACGGCAAAACAAACGAGTATAGCGATAATATGGTGAAACTCACTAAAAATGCTATTAATTACCTTTGCAAATAATCATAATAAAGAATTATCATGAAACTCAATATATTGACAATATTTTCGGCTGTAGCACTTACTCTTTGTGCATGCAGTGACGATGATGTGGTTTTGACTACGAAAGATTGGGATAACACTGCCACATATTTTGCATCAACAGATGCCGCACACCTTGACACCTATTATCAGCCACAAGTGGGATATGTTGGTGACCCAATGCCGTTCTATGACCCTGTGCAGAAAGATTATAAGATTTTCTATTTACAGGAGTATCGTCCTAACTCAAATACGTATCACCCATTTTGGTGTCTCCAAACATCAGATGGTGCTACATACGAATCACTTGGTGAATTAATCTCAACCGGCAGTGTTAATGAACTTGACGGTGCACTCGGAACAGGTTGTACGGTTTATAATGAAGCAGACAAGACTTATTACACATTCTATACCGCACATTCGGCAAACTTGACCCTGACAGGTATCAATGAAGCGATTATGGTGGCTAAATCACAGGATTTCAAGACCTGGACAAAGGATCGCTCATTTATCCTTTCCGGTGAAGGTGAATACAGCACAAATGATTTCCGTGACCCTGCGATTTTCAAAACAGAAGATGGTGTCTATCACATGGTGATTGCTACTCAGAGAAACGGAAAAGGTACACTTGCAGAATACACGTCAACGGACCTTAAAAACTGGAAATCCGAGGGAATGTTTATGAATATGATGTGGGATCGTTTTTATGAATGTCCGGACGTATTCAAAATGGGCGAATGGTGGTACCTCGTATATTCTGAAAAACATGCTGCCGTGCGTAAAGTGCAGTATTTCAAAGGTCGTACACTTGAAGAACTCAAAGCCTCAACGCTTAATGATGCAGGTATTTGGCCCGATGACCATGAAGGTTTCTTGAACTCTCGTTCATTCTATGCCGGAAAAACTGCATCAGACGGCGATAAACGTTACATCTGGGGATGGTGTCCTACACGTCCGGGAAATGACAATATCAATGTAGGTGCATATCCCGCAGAACCGGAATGGGCAGGAGCACTTGTGGCTCACGAACTTATCCAGAATGAAGACGGTACACTGACACTTGGTGCTGTTAAAGCTATTGAAAACAAATTCAATACGGAAGTACCTGTAAAAGTAATGGCTAAATCAGATAATGTGACCGTAGGAAACGGAAACTATGAGTTGAGCGGTGACAGTTATGTGCTTTTCAACAGACTTAACTCATGCAATAAGATTGAATTTACAGTAACTGCATCATCTGCAGATGACAAATTCGGTATTTCTTTTGTACGCGGCACCGACTCCACAAAGTATTATACCCTTGTTGTTAACCCTGAAGGCAGCACACGCAGGAAAATAAACTTTGAGGAAGAAGGAGAAGAAGGCAGAGGTTTTGTCAATGGTGGTGACGGCTATCTATTTAACACCCCGGCAGACAATGTTTACAATGTGGTAATTCTCACGGACAATTCCGTATGCAACGTGTATATAAACAATGTAGCAGCACACACTATCCGCCTTTACGGTATTCAGAAAAACTGCTGGTCCATAAATAATTACGGTGGCAACATAGCAGTGTCCGGTCTTAAAGTTAGCAAGCAATAAAAAAACAATAAAAGTATTACATTATTTAATAACCAAATAAACAGTATAATAATTATGAAAAAATTAGCATTAAGCATCTTTGCAACGCTTGCTTGCATTTTTGCAGCAAAAGCAGATGTTGTAGAAGTTAAATCTTTGTATTCCGGCTCTCAAGATGTAACTTGGGAAAATTCCCTGATTATTGACGCAAGTGAATTTGCTTCAGGCGTTGAAGTGGGACATTATATTCTCATTAACCTTGAAAATGCAACGGACGTCCTTGAAATTAAAGCAAATGGTGTTTGGTTGCCCGGTAGTATTTTTACTAATATTAAAGGTAAGTCTGAATACAAAGCTTATATTACTTCTCCGATGCTTTCAGCACTCAAACAATATGGTCTTGAAGTTATCGGTAAATCATTCACTGTTACTTCTGTAAAAATTATGAATGATGGTACAACAGTTCCTGATGGTGCTATTTGGGCAGGATATTTTTGGGCTGATAATTGGACAACCATGGAACTCTTCAAAACAGCATTTAATGTTTATCAGAAAGATGCAGATGCAGAGAATAATTTTCTTGGTCATACAAAACTTATCATCAATCATGAAGCAGGTTATAACTACTACCTTCTGAATGTGATGACACAATTTGGTAATCCTGATGCAGTTTGGGCAAATTCCGAAAAAAATCTTACAAAAGGAACAAATCAGGTTACTGTTGACATTTCCGGTATTGATGCTAATGAAGCTCTCGCAGCTGTAAATACTCTTCTTTTGCAATTCAATAATGAAGGTGGAAACGGTTTTAATGTTACGTCTATAGTATTAAGTGATGAACGTGGCGTAACAGGAGCAGCAGAAGTTTCCCTGAGCGATATTGACGAAATGATGCCTACAACAGTTTATAATCTTCAAGGAATAGCAGTGAAACACAATGTACTTCCAGCAGAAGCTCTTGAATCACTTCCAAAAGGTTTATACATCATTAACGGAAAGAAAATTCTTAATAGATAAAGTATATATACAATTGTATAGGGGTAGCCATTTAACTGCCCCTCTCTTTAAAAATCTCTAATGTATAGTTTTTAATAGACCTTTTAAGTAGAGTTATTTTGGTAAAACGACAACAGGCAAAGACGTTGATGTCCTTGCCTGTTGGTTTTTATTTCCAAATGTTCTATATTTTATCAAGTCCTTTAGTAAATTTGAGCCAATAGTATTTTATGGGATTGGTGTATTTGAGTTGTTTCCATGGGCGGCTGCTGTGTGGGCGATGCCAAACGGGGAGGTTTGTGAAAAGGTAGTTTTTGAAGCCGCAGTTGAGGGATTCGTGTGAGATAGTGACGTCAAACCAGTTTTTGCTTTTGTCAAGGCGGTCAAAGTCAAAGGCGGAAAGAAATTCAGGTGTGAGGAGCGAGCAGCAAAAACTGCAGTGTTTCTTTTCCGGATACACCATATTTTCTTTTCCTTTGGCATGAAGATAGGGGTAGTTTATCTCTCCTTTTTCATCAACTGTTACGGCAGCTGCTATTCCGCAGTCTTTTCTTTCTTCAGCACCGGTGTAAAGGTCTTGGAGTGTGTTTTTTTTCACAATCACATCACTTTCCACAATCAGAAGTCCTGCATCTGCCGCTATTGCTTCCTTGCGTGTCTTTTTCAGCACAAGGAGATAGTTTGGCGATGGGTGAGTGGTGATGTCTTTAAGGTTCACCAGGTTAAACCCCATTTCTGCAGCAGCCTTTTCAAGTCGCAGAGTGTTTTCCTCTGTGCTGAAATCGTTGTAAACGGTGTAAGTGTAGGGGACTTTGATGTCTGAGTCCAGAATGGCTTTCACCGTTTCCAGGGTGAGGTCGATGGAATCCTTTACGGGCGTGATTATATGCAGTGATTTCATATTGTTTAGTCTAATTTAAGCACTGCAAGGAATGCTTTTTGTGGCACTTCAACAGAGCCGATTTGCTTCATTCGTTTTTTACCTTTTTTCTGCTTTTCAAGGAGCTTGCGTTTACGTGAGATGTCACCGCCGTAACATTTTGCGGTAACGTCTTTACGCACAGCCTTAATGGTTTCGCGTGCAATAATTTTTGCACCAATGGCAGCTTGAACGGCAATGTCGAATTGCTGTCTCGGTATCAGTTCCTTCAACTTTTCGCACATTCTTCTGCCAAGGCTTACTGCATTATCCACGTGAGTGAGTGTGGAAAGTGCGTCAACACTTTCTCCATTCAGCAAAATATCCAGTTTTATGAGTTTGGATTCGCGGAAATTGTGGAGGTGGTAGTCAAATGAGGCATAGCCTTTGGAGATAGACTTGAGTTTGTCGTAAAAGTCTATCACAATTTCACCTAAAGGCAGGTCAAATGTAAGTTCCATACGATTTCCGGAA
>SAMEA3663271__coassemble_401_pt1 | contig 14325 bp, 12 predicted proteins | sample SAMEA3663271__metabat2_low_PE_018 | metagenome-assembled genome bin SAMEA3663271 (sample SAMEA3663271) | pig gut metagenome | biome: pig gut; feature: pig-associated habitat; material: faeces | place: China | collected 2013
AGAAATGATAGATACCCTGATTTTCCGCATATTTTCCGCTTTCTATAATGGTGATTATCGCATCTGCCAAGTCTTGAGCGTACGTAGGTGTGCCGCACTGGTCAAACACCACTTTCAGTTCAGGCTTTGTAGCAGTAAGATTCAGCATAGTTTTCACAAAGTTTTTGCCATACTCGCTGTAAAGCCACGCAGTGCGGAAAATGAGGTATTTACAGCCCGAATCTATCACAGCCTGTTCGCCGTGAAGTTTCGTGAGACCATAAATGCCTGTGGGGTTCGCAGGTTCATCTTCCGTGCGAGGCACATTGCCCTTGGAGCCGCCGAAAACGTAGTCTGTGGAAATGTGAATAAGTATAGCATCACATTCCTTTGCCGCCACAGCAAGGTTTCTCACTGCATCTACATTCAACACCTCTGCAAATGTAGCATCGTCTTCCGCACGATCCACATTGGTGTAAGCCGCACAGTTAATAATTATATCTATCTTATTGTCACAAACAGTCTTAAGCACAGCGTCTCGGTTCGTAATATCCAACTCCGCCACGTCCGTAAACACAAAATTATGTACTGTGCGAGCAGAGGCATTGCGAATGCAGTTGCCTAATTGTCCGTTTGCTCCTGTTACTAAAATATTCATTATTTCTATATTAAATTTCAAAAGGACTCTCAAAATCTTTCAATAGCGGATGCCGCATATCTTTTTTAGAAAGAATAGCATCTACATCACTTATTCTCCAGTCAATTCCAAGCGATGAATCAAGTATAGATATTCCACCATCTGCTTGCGGAGCATAGAAATTATCACATTTGTACTGGAATACTGCCATTTCGCTCAGCACAGCAAATCCATGTGCAAAACCTTTCGGAATAAAGAATTGCAGATGATTATCCTCCGTAAGTTCCACTGCCACATGCTTGCCATAAGTAGGAGAGCCTTTGCGAATATCAACCGCCACATCAATTACTCTACCCTTTACACATCGCACAAGCTTTGACTGGGCGAAGGGAGGGTGCTGGAAATGAAGTCCTCGCATCACTCCATAACACGACTTGCTTTCATTATCCTGCACAAAACGAATTGGACAAACCTTTTCATCAAATTCTTTTTGTGAGAAAGATTCAAAGAAATAGCCTCTGTCATCATTAAAAATGCGTGGCTTAATAATAACCACACCGTCAAGTTCAGTTTTAATTACCTCCATCTTATTTATACCCTAACATTTTTTAAATACTTCGTTATTTTTAAATAATTGAAATATCACAGGCAGCACAAAGAAACACGACAATACCATAAAAATAAGGTAGTTTTGTGAAGACTTTTCCCAACCCAGATAATCGGCAAAAATTGCTTCATATATGCATAACCAAATCCAATGAGTGGCATAATAATACATGCCACTTTTATAAAAGAACCACGGCATGAAAAAGAAGAATACAGGGTGTAATATAGATGCACGGCCGCAATATTAGCATATATGGTAATACACCATATATATTATAAATATGCCGCTTATCACGTCAATTTGTACGTCTCTTTTTGCCATGCGTCTCAAATACCTGTTTATGCCTCAAGTTCTTTCACAACTTTTAGCAAATACTGCCCATACTGATTTTTAATCATAGGCTGTGCAAGTTGAAGCATCTTGTTTTTGTCAATCCATCCCTGCCGATAAGCGATGCCTTCCAAACATGCAATTTTCAGACCTTGCCTCTTTTCTATCACTTCAACAAAGATAGAAGCTTCTGCGAGTGAGTCGTGAGTGCCTGTATCAAGCCACGCAAAGCCTCTGCCAAGGGTTTTAACCTTAAGATTGCACGCCTTGAGGTATTCCTGGTTTACAGACGTAATCTCCAGTTCTCCTCGAGCAGATGGCTTGATATTCTTTGCTACCTCTACAACGCTATTAGGATAAAAATACAGTCCCACCACCGCATAGTTTGACTTAGGTTTTTGTGGTTTTTCCTCTATGGAAAGACAGTTGCCGTCTTTGTCAAATTCGGCAACTCCATATCTCTCGGGGTCATCTACCCAATATCCAAATACCGTGGCTTTTGACTCTCGCTCTGCTGTTTCCACAGCCTCACGCAGTAGCTTTGAAAAACCTGAACCTTGAAAAATATTATCGCCCAAGACCAGGCATACAGAGTCATTTCCGATAAAATCCTCTCCTATGATGAATGCTTGAGCAAGACCGTCAGGCGAAGGCTGCTCCGCATATGAAAACCGCACCCCATAGTCAGAACCGTCACCAAGAAGCCTCTTAAATCCAGGCAAATCCTGAGGCGTGGATATTATCAGTATTTCACGAATTCCTGCAAGCATGAGCACAGAAATTGGATAATACACCATAGGCTTGTCATATACCGGCAACAACTGTTTGCTTACTCCTTTTGTGATAGGATACAATCTTGTGCCGGATCCTCCGGCGAGTACAATTCCTTTCATAATAATATATTATATTTCTTCAAGCAGTGATGGATGCAAATGCGGGGTGGCTACGGCACAGACGCCAGTGATGGTGACCACGAGGCGGCGGTCTTTTTTGATGCGGACTATGGTGCCTTCCGCTCCTTCAAAGTCTCCGGCAATGACGCGTACTCGCTGTCCTTGGCGGAATTTTTGAAGGTCTTCCGTGAAGTATTCAAGGCTGTCGCAAGCGGTGTCTGTGACGAGGCGAAACATGTTCATCTCGTGGTCTGAGATGATGGATGGACGGCGTCCGTCTCGGGTGACTGTTGTGTAAATCATTATGCGGCTGCGGAGTGCTGATGCTATGTTGCTGATATTGTTTGTGTTACAGCGGAAAAACATGAGCTGGCACAACGGCTTTGTCACTTCTACAATTTTGTGATTCTCTCGGCGGAAGTTTCTCAAGACAGGGACGTAAATATCGTCTGTAATTTCGCTTACTACTTTTTTGATGCGGTTCAGGTCTCGGTCAAACATCTTGGAGGCAAACCAGTGTGGTTCGTTGTCGATAGGTGTGGGTTTAGGGGTGATAATGCCCTTTGGCTCAGGTGTTTGAGGTTTGAAAGCGTCTATGTTTATGTCACGGAAAAGTGCTGTGGCAGCGGGTTTGCCTATGTGGCGGCTGCAAAGGGCACGAAATGCACGGTGATAAAATTTTATAGTGTTGATTTTCAGATTTTTAGATGCCAAAAAGGTGAGAAAATCGTTGATGCGGCGAGAGTCTGTGTCTGCAATGGCAAAATCGTCGCAAGGGAAACATTCCGCAAATGAGCGACTGAGTGCTGCAAACGTTTTGGCGTAGCGTTCCTGTCCGGAAGTGTTAAGTTCCGCAATCATTTCTTCTATCGCTTTTCTTGCCGTCACCATAAAAAATAGATTCGCAATTTTTCAAATATTACTTTTATTCCCCATGCTTATGTTCACTTTAAGCACAGGTTTATATGTTCTAATTGATAATTGACTGCTATTCAGCAATATACAAGTCAATAATTTTCGTGATACGCTCCCGTCCGAGAGCGTTTTTCAGTGCGAATCTCTTTGTATGAGATTCGCATTTCACGTTGCAAAGTTACGAAACATTCTATACATAACCAAGTTATGCATTCTAAAAAATAGATTATTGACTTTATCAAATGATTTATTTCACCAAATACACACTCCTCAAAATTTCCCTAATAGCACATATAGCAATAATTAGATTCACAATCAGCTGACATTCAAGTAAAACAAGTATTTCAATTTTGAAATGCGAATCTCTTTGTAGGAGATTCGCATTTTTATAATCAAATAAAAGAAGCAAGTTTAGTAAGACCTGCTTCTTCTTTCTTATTTGTTATTGTTGTTTATGCTTTGCTGTTCTGCTAACTTCTTCTTGTATGCTTCAAGTGAGCGGCGGAAACGCTTTTTGCGTTCCAATTCTTTTTTAGCTTTGCGAGCTTCGTATTCTGCCCTTTGGTTTTCCAGAAAATTATCAGCCATGGGAGTGTGTTTACTTGGTGAGTGCGTCAGCGAGTGCATCAAAAGCGGCATCGTATGAGGAATTGTAAGCGGAACGAATAGTCACAATGGGCTCTACGAGTGCCACGTCTTTCATTTCGCTGATTGCAGCCTTGATGGCTTTTGCTGCACATGGAGCCCAAGTGCCGTTTTCAAGTATGGCTATGCGGCGTTTCTGATAATTTTTGTGCTTCAAGCGAGAAAGGAAGAAGTCCATAGGTGTAAACACTCCGCCGTCGTAGCTGGAGGCTGCAAGTACAAGTCTGTCGTAGCGGAACGCATCTTCCACTGCTTCTGCAATATCATCACGAGTGATGTCGCTGAACGCTACTTTAACTCCACGTTTGCGGAGTTTTTCGGCAAGGATTTCTGCGGCTTTCAGGGTGTGGCCATGGATAGAGGCAACTGCGATAAATACGCCTTTGTCTTCCGGCTCGTAGCTGCTCCAAACGTTGTATTTGTCAATGTAAAACTGCAGGTTTTCTTTCAATACGGGTCCATGAAGTGGGGCAATGATGTTGATGCTGAGTTTTGACATTTTTTTCAGCAATGTCTGCACGGAAGCACCGTATTTGCCAACTATATTGAAATAATATCTGCGGGCTTCGCAAGTCCAATCGTCGGCATCTGCATCATACACTCCGAATTTGCCGAAGGCGTCGGCACTGAAAAGCACTTTTTCTGAAGTTTCAAATGCTACCATTGTTTCCGGCCAGTGTACCATTGGTGCGAGAAAGAATTTAAGCGTGTGTTTGCCGAGGTTTAATGTGTCGCCTTCGCCCACCACAATTTTTCTTTCACTGAAATCCGTTTCGCTGAAAAATTGACTTAAGAAAGTGAATGTTTTGGCATTACCCACAATTTTTGCTTCCGGGTATGTTTCTATGAAGCGTTTTACTCCTGCACTGTGGTCCGGTTCAACGTGTAGCACTACGAGGTAGCTTGGTTTTCTGCCGGCAAGTTGCTTTTCCACGTTTGCCATCCATTCATCAATTTTGCGTGCATCTACAGCGTCTATTACTGCAATTTGCTCATCATCAATGAAATAAGAGTTGTATGTCATGCCTTCTTCCAGCATATATTGACTTTCAAAAAGAGTAAGTTCGGGGTCGTCAACGCCAATATATTTGATTGTGTCTGTTATAAATTTTCTGCTATTCATATTATGTACTATTGAAAACTTTTATTTAGCGGTGCAAAGTTCTCCAAAAATTGTGAAATAAGCAAGAAAAGAGGGATTAAATATATGTGTTTATATGCCGCAAATTTTATGCGACTTAGCATAGTTGCAAAATGAGCAAAATCTATACGACTTAGCTTTTTTTGAAGTGGGGGTGTGCTCTACCCCAGGTAGCGTCAGTGGCTTTGCCACTTTCTCAACCTGAGGTTACTCAATTGCCGCAAGCTCCCGAGCTTGCATCTTGGCGTTACTTGTTTATTCCGCTTTAGTTTCTATTCTTTGATAAGAATATTTGTAGCTATTATGATTATGCTTAGAGCTGTTGCTGTAATAGCCGGTACTGCGGCTGAAATTCCGCTGATTAGTAAAATTGAGCTGCAAAGGAAAAGTGCGTAGGGCAAAGCGAGGAGGTCGCTAACGGTTTTGTCTAGGTTTGCAATGACTTTTGGCTCTGTTTTACCGAACATCATTGTGATTCTTGCAGCGAGTGCAATCACTGCAATCAATCCGACAATGCAGGCAATAATTTCTATTGTATCATTGTAAATTGCCCCTAATGTGATTAGCGGCAGTGTTGCACACGCTATTTTTCCTGCAGCATTTGCGATGGAATCGTCAAAGAAATGTTTCATATAATTGCTTAAGAGTCTTATTATGTACAAAGTTATAAAAAATATTGGACGAAATATATAAAGAAGCACAATTAAGAAATATTTTCACTACATTTGCAAAAAATAAACCATTAATTTTTGTCAGCTATATGAGTTTTAAGATACCGTTGAGCAGGATAGGGCTTTTGCCACGAATAATAATAGCCATTTTGGCGGGTATAGGTGCAGGATACGTTTTTCCTGAATGGTTAGGCAGGATTTTTATTACTTTTAATGCCACATTCAGTCAGTTTCTGTCGTTTTGCATTCCTTTGATAATTATTGGCTTCGTTGCCACGGCAATCAGTGAGATAGGTTCAAAGGCAGGAAAAATGTTGCTATTTACGGCAATATTGGCATACGTTGCAACTTTCCTTTCCGGAACAATCTCTTATTTTACGGGACTTTTCACATTTCCTTCTTTGCTTTCCGGCACTGTAGTGGCAACTACAGGAGAAACGGTGGATAAATCTTTGCAACCGTTTTTTGTGATAGAGATGCCTCCTCTGATGAGTGTAATGACAGCCCTTGTTGTTGCTTTTCTTTTCGGGCTTGGAATAGCACATCTTGATGAAAATTCTTCGCTGAGACGCGGATTCGGAGAAATCCGTGATATTATAGTAAAGGTGATTTATAAGGTGATAATCCCGCTTCTTCCTATATACATTTTTGGTATTTTTCTGAATATGACAGTAGCAGGTCAGGTAGGACCGGTATTAAAGACTTTTATGACAATTATCCTGATAATTTTTGCGATACATATCGGCGTTTTGCTTTTGCAGTTTACGGTAGCGTCATTTTTCTCTATGAGTAGCAAGAATCCGCTTAAACTGCTTGGCACTATGCTCCCGGCATATTTCACGGCACTTGGCACGCAGTCATCTGCCGCTACTATTCCTGTCACACTTGCACAGGCAAAGAAACTTGGTGTGAGTGATGGTGTTGCCGGTTTTGTGATTCCTTTATGTGCCACAATCCATATGTCCGGCAGTATGCTTAAAATTACTGCATGTGCTTTGGCATTGATGATAGTGAACGGTTTGCCTTACGATACGCCTATGTTTCTGTCTTTTATCGGAATGCTTGGTGTAACAATGGTTGCCGCTCCAGGAGTTCCGGGTGGAGCAATTATGGCTGCCCTTGGCTTACTTACTCAAATACTTGGTTTTAGTGACACGGACAATGCTTTGATGATTGCACTTTATATTGCTATGGATAGTTTCGGCACTGCATGCAATGTTACCGGTGACGGTGCGCTTTCAGTGATAGTGAATAGGTTCTTCGGAAATAAATAAAACTTATCAGAGTGATTTGAAAAAGAATGTAATATTCCTATCAGTCGAGGAATGAAAGCACTGTTGGAGTGAGCAAAGCGGTGAAAATGCCGTTAATAGTCAATCCAAGGCTTGCAAACGCTCCGTGGGTGTCACTCACGTCCATAGCCCTTGATGTACCTACAGCATGTGCGGCCGTTCCGAGCGACAATCCTTGAGCTACAGGGTTGCCGATATGTGTCATTTTCATCACTTTGAAACCTGTCATACCTCCGAAAATGCCTACACATACCACTACTGCCGCTGTAAGTGGAGGTATGCCACCTACGGCTTTTGTTACCTCCATGGCAATGGGAGTGGTTACGGATTTTGCAGCGAGTGACATCACTACTTCCTGTGTAGCTCCCAAAAGACGTGCCACAAGCACCACGGAAACAATACCAACTACGCAACCCGCAAGTTCAGATAGCAATAGCGGAAGTAACTGTTTGCGTATGGCGGATAACTGTTTGTAAAGAGGTACTCCTAATGCCACTATAGCAGGCTTGAGCCAAAACTCTATGTATTTACCTCCTTCATTGTAGTGCTCTATACTTACGTCTGAAATTTTGAGATACGCAATTATCACTATTGCAGAGATAAGTATAGGATTGAGAAACGATAAATGCAAGCGAGATTGCACCATTTGACATATAGCATAGACTGCAAATGTGAGTGCAAGCATAAAATAAGGATTACTGAGATACTCCATAACAGACATATTTACAGAAATTTACGTGTTAACTGATGAATCCACCCTGTTACTACTATCACTATCACCGTACTTATTGCCGATGCCACTACTATCGGCAGCCATTGTGCTTTGATTATATCAAAGTAAAGCATAAGCGATACTGCTGCCGGCACAAAAAAGAAACCGAGGTTTTTTACCAAAAAATTTGCCATACCTTCCACTTGGCGGAGTTTTACAGCTTTTACCTGTAAAAGTAGGGTTAGTATCAGCATACCTATAATGCTTGAAGGCAACTTTATGCCCGTGAGCCACACCACTAATTCTCCGAGTGCAAGACACCCGAAGATAACTGCACATTGTATTACCATAATCTTTTTACCTAATTATACCTATTTATTTTATATATATTTGAAATGTATCTTTTAGAAATTCGGTGCAAAGTTACGCAGTTTTGCTGAAATAATGCTTGTATTAAAAAAGTTTATGAAACATATTTTAAGGTTTATGCTCTTTTTTATGTATCATTAATGAATTTTTGTTCATACAAAAAATAATGATTACCTTTGTGAGCATAAAAAGAAGTAACCATTTTTTAAGATTGCGTTTTTTATGCAAAAGATTATTATCCTTGATTTTGGTTCCCAAACCACACAGCTTATCGGTCGCCGTGTGAGAGAACTGAATACGTATTGCGAAATTCTCCCCTATAACAAGTTTCCACAAGATGACCCTGACGTGATTGGTGTAATCCTTTCAGGTTCGCCGTTTTCCGTGTACGACGAAAAGGCGTTTAAGGTAAATCTTGATTCAATCCGCGGTAAGTACCCCATACTTGGTATATGCTATGGTGCTCAGTTTATAGCTTACACCGGCGGAGGAAAGGTGGAACCGGCAGAGAGTCGCGAGTATGGTCGTGCAAATCTCTCGTATATTGATGCACGTACTCGTCTTTTCCGTGATATAGCTACGGGAAGCCAGGTGTGGATGAGCCATGGTGATACTATCACAGAAATTCCTCCTCATTTCCATACTATAGCATCTACTGCAAACGTGAAAAATGCAGCTTTTGCATCAGATAACGAACCTATATGGGGTGTGCAGTTTCACCCGGAGGTGTTCCACTCTATTGACGGACTTAAACTGTTGAAAAACTTTGTGGTTACAATCTGCGGAAGCCGTCAGGACTGGAGTGCGGAATCTTTCATAGAAACCACTGTGAAACAGCTTAAGGAGCAACTTGGCGATGATAAGGTGGTGCTCGGGCTTAGTGGTGGAGTTGATTCGTCTGTGGCAGCAGTATTGCTGAACAGAGCTATCGGTAAAAACCTCACTTGCATATTTGTGAATCATGGTATGCTTCGCAAAAATGAGTTCCAAAATGTGCTGCAGGACTATGAGTGTCTTGGACTAAACGTTGTTGGTGTTGATGCATCTGAAAAATTTTTCAAGGAACTTAAAGGCGTGACAGAGCCGGAAAAGAAACGTAAAATAATCGGCAAGGGCTTCATTGATGTGTTTGATAAGGAAGCTCACAAAATAAAAGGGGTAAAGTGGCTTGCCCAGGGTACTATTTACCCGGATTGTATAGAGTCGCTTTCCATTACCGGTACAACAATCAAGAGTCACCACAATGTGGGTGGACTGCCGGAGAAAATGAACCTAAAACTGTGCGAGCCGCTTAGATTGCTTTTCAAAGATGAGGTGCGAGCCGTAGGGCGTGCCCTCGGAGTGCCGGAACATCTCGTTTCCCGTCACCCGTTCCCGGGACCGGGCTTGGCAGTGAGAATCTTGGGTGATATCACTCGAGAAAAAGTGGCGGTTCTCCAGGAAGCAGACGATATTTTTATCAGCAATCTTCGTGAATCCGGTCTCTATGATAAAGTTTGGCAAGCAGGCGTGATACTTCTACCTGTTCAGAGTGTGGGAGTGATGGGTGATGAGCGTACTTACGAGCGTGCCGTAGCATTGCGTGCCGTGACTTCTACTGACGCAATGACAGCAGACTGGGCACATTTGCCTTATGAATTTATGGCAAAAGTGTCAAACGAAATAATAAATAAGGTTCGCGGAGTAAATCGCGTTTGCTACGACATATCCTCAAAACCACCTGCAACGATAGAGTGGGAATAATACTATGCAATTCTAATACCATACACTATGCTACCTGATAATCAAAGAAAACAAATAATTTCACTTATAAATCGCGAAGTAGTGCCGGCTATGGGTTGTACGGAACCTATAGCCGTGGCACTTTGTGCATGTCGTGCGGCAGAACTTTTAGGCTGCGTGCCGGTAAAGGTACGAGTTGCCCTTAGTTCAAATATCCTTAAAAATGCTATGGGCGTTGGAATTCCCGGAACGGGTATGATAGGACTTCCGATAGCAATAGCACTCGGAGTAACCATAGGCAAGTCTTGCTATGAGTTGGAGGTGCTGAAAGACGTAAGTCCGGAGGCTGTAAGCCGTGCTGAGAAGCTGATAGATTCAGGCATTATTGATATCATTCTGAAGGAAGGTACTACGGAAAAACTATACATAGAAGTGGAAGTCCAAGATGATGCAAATAACACAGCCACGGCAGTGATTTCCGGAGGACATACAAATTTCGTGATTCTGAAAAAGGGTAATGAAACTTTGTTGGACAATAGAAAACAACAAGGTGCAGAACAGACGGAAGACAAGGTGACTCTTTCCATGCATACGGTATGGGATTTTGCTATGACCACGCCGATAGACGAAATACGTTTTATCCTTGAATCTCGCAGGCTCAACAAGGCGGCTGCGGAGCAGTCTTTTGCCGGAAACTACGGACACCAAGTGGGACGTACGCTCCACTGTGCCCGTCAGAGAGCAGTTATGGGAGATAGTCCATTTTCTCGTGTAATTAGTTATACGTCAGCAGCTTGTGATGCACGCATGGCAGGTGCTCCAATCCCGGTGATGAGTAATAGCGGTAGCGGAAACCAGGGAATAGCGGCAACCTTGCCGGTGGTGGTGTATGCTGAGGAAATATTTGCCTCTGAGGAGCAGACAATTCGAGCACTTATCCTCAGTCACCTCACCGTGATATATATCAAGCAGAGTCTTGGCACACTATCCGCATTGTGTGGATGTGTTGTCGCTGCAACAGGCTCGGCTTGTGGCATTTGTTACCTTATGGGAGGAGACTATGAGCAGATAGTAGCCACCACAAAAAATATGGTTGCGAATCTTACGGGTATGATTTGTGATGGTGCCAAGCCGAGTTGCTCCATGAAACTTTCAAGTGGTGTTTCCACGGCAGTTATTTCCGCCATGATGGCAATGGAAGGGCAGTGTGTCACATCTGTAGAAGGTATAATTGATGACGATATAGACAAAACCATCAGCAATCTTACTCATATCGGCCGTGACGGCATGAATGAAACAGACCATCTCATCTTGGATATAATGACTCACAAAGGAGAATGTATGTAATCAAGTATGAATAATTAGGGATAAATGTCATATTTTTTATTTAGAATGTTTCTAAATTAAAATATTATTGCGAAATTTGCAGTGTTATTTATAATTGTTGTATAGAAGGACAATGACACTTGATGAACTGAAAACGGGCGAAAGTGCGATAATATTGAAAATTCGCGGCTATGGTGCTTTCCGTAAGCGAGTTACGGAAATGGGATTTATTCGTGGTAGAAGAATTGATGCGGTGCAAGCCGCTCCAACGCACGACCCGGTGAGATACACCATTATGGGGTATGAGGTTTTGCTCCGCCGTGCAGAGGCAAAATACATTGAAATAATCCCATGCAGCAAAGACTGCGAAGTCACTTATGACACAGCACGTTTTTCCGAAGATTTTACAGACGAGGTATCACGTCGCTATGCAGGCGAAAGTCACACTATAAATGTTGCACTGCTTGGCAATCCAAACAGTGGCAAAACGTCGCTTTTTAATTCAATCTCCGGTGCAAAGGCTCCTGTGGCAAACTATGCCGGAGTTACTGTGTCTGAAGCCAGACAGTCTTTCACATATTCCGGCTACACTTTTAATTTTATCGACCTGCCGGGAACATATTCTCTATCTACGTCTTCACCTGAGGACTTGTTTGTACGTCGTTTCCTTCAAAATGAGTGTCCGGACGTGATTTTGAACGTGGTAGATGCATCAAACATTGAGCGAAATCTTTTCCTTACTACGGAGCTTATTGATATGGACCGCCCTATGGTGATAGCCCTAAATATGTACGATGAGCTTGAAAAATCCGGTGCCGTTTTCGACTACGACAGTCTTGGCAGAATGATAGGTGTTCCTATTGTTCCAACGGTGTCTAAAGACGGGGAGAGCAATAATGAACTGCTTGACACGCTTATAAATACTTATGAGCAACATGATAAACGTGTAAGGCATATCCATGTTCGCCTCAATGCGGATATAGAGCGTGCCGTAGGGCTACTGAAAGACATTATTAAGAAAGACGGTACGATAGAGCGACATTTTTCTCCTCGTTACCTGGCAATAAAGCTGCTTGAGGGCGACAGCGAGGTTCAAAAAATTCTTGCAGCCTGTGCTTCATACGCAGAACTGACAAAGATACGTGATGAGCAAGTGGCAGAGATTATGGAAATACACCCGCAGGAAGATATTGCTACTATTGTGGCAAATGAAAAATACGGCTTTATTGCCGGTGCACTTGCGGAAACATTCCACCGTGCAAAAGGTCAAAATGAGGACAAGACAAAGGCTATAGATGCTATTGTGACAAATTCACTGGTGGGTTTCCCAATATTTTTTGCGGTGATGTTTGTGATGTTTTGGGCTACGTTTTCTCTTGGTGCATATCCACAGGACTGGATAGAAGCGGGAGTGAATTTTATTTCAAATATAATACGTGAATATATGCCTGAAGGCATACTAAAAGACCTTGTTTGCGACGGAATAATAGGTGGAGTAGGCGGTGTGATAATTTTCCTGCCTAATATTCTTATACTTTATTTCTTTATATCGCTTATGGAGGACTCCGGCTATATGTCTCGAGCGGCATTTATTATGGACAGCACTATGCATAAACTGGGACTTCACGGCAAGTCTTTTATTCCACTTGTTATGGGTTTCGGGTGTAATGTTCCGGCTGTTATGGCATCAGGAGCAATAGAAAGTCGCACAAGTCGCATAATCACGATACTCATAAATCCGTTTATGTCTTGTTCTGCCCGTCTGCCGGTGTATGTTTTATTGATTGGTATCTTTTTCAGTGAACATGCGGCACTGATGTTTTTCGGCATTTATGCTTTGGGCATTTTAGCGGCAATACTTTCCGCAAGATTGATGCGAAGATTCTGGTACAACGAGGAGGAAACACCTTTTGTGATGGAACTTCCTCCATACCGTATGCCGACACTAAAGTCATGTCTCCGACACATGTGGGGAAAGGGACGTGAATACCTTAAAAAGATTGCCGGAGTAATACTTTTTGCAAGTATAGTGATTTGGACATTGAATTATTTTCCTAACCATGATGTGGAACCGCTTACAGAGGAGCAGTTGGCTGCTTTTGACGAGTCTGAAATAAATCCTGAGCGTGATTCGTACTTGGAAATGATAGGAAAAGCAATAAATCCGGTGCTTAGTCCGCTTGGTTTCTCATGGCGTACGTCAGTCGCAGTTATTACGGGTCTTCCGGCAAAGGAAATAGCCGTTTCCACTCTTGGCGTGCTTTATACCGGTGATAGCGAGGCAGAGCAAGCTACTCTTAAAGAGCGTCTTTCCGCACCGTCGCCTGTGACAGGTAAACCGGACTTCAACAAGGCTTCTGCGTTGTCGCTTATGGTGTTTATGTTGCTTTATGCTCCGTGTTTTGCCACATTAGCAGCAATAGTGAAAGAGTGTGGCTCGTGGAAGTATGGTGTATTTTCTGCAGTGTACAACACTACTTTGGCATGGTTGGTGGCTTTTGCTGTTTATCGTATAGCACTGCTGTTTATCTGACATCTTTTCTGAAATGTAGAGTTGATACATGAGTAGAAAGAATAATCCATAATTTTAGACCTATGGGTTAAGATTTATGACCCTAACGTTCGTTTGCTGACGAAAAAACCGGAGAAGGAAGTGCTTATTAAAAACGAAAAATAGATTGTAAAATGAAAAAGGTAATAGTTATTTCCACCAGTCTTCGTGCTGGGTCGAACAGCGACATGCTTGCAGAAAAGTTTGCCGAAGGTGCCAAGGCATCGGGCAATGAGGTAGAGAAGATTTCCCTTCGTGGAAAGGAAATCAAGTTTTGTGTGGGTTGCTTGAGCTGCCAGAAAACGGGTAAATGTGTGTTCAAGGACGATGTGCCTGAGATTATGGCGAAGGTGAAGGAGGCTGATGTGGTCTGCTGGGCAACACCTATATATTATTATGAGATGAGCGGACAGATGAAGACACTCATAGACCGCATGAATGCCATGTATTCGAGTGAATATCGTTTCCGTGACATTTATCTGCTAACCACGGCCGCAGAAGTCGAAGAGGAGACTCCCCGACGTGCCGAGATTGG
>SAMEA3663271__coassemble_407_pt1 | contig 14090 bp, 12 predicted proteins | sample SAMEA3663271__metabat2_low_PE_018 | metagenome-assembled genome bin SAMEA3663271 (sample SAMEA3663271) | pig gut metagenome | biome: pig gut; feature: pig-associated habitat; material: faeces | place: China | collected 2013
ACATAGCAGAAAATTGCCAACATACCGAATGAGAAGTTAGGAAAAGAGAATGCACCGGAGATTTTGATGTCTTCTTGTTTCTGACCCAGTGTAGGGCTTTCCGGAAGTTTTGAGAAATATAGCACCAGGAATGCGGCTGCAAAAATTCCCATTGCAAGGAAGAATACCGGGTTTGCGGAGGAGATAGTGCTTGCAGAACCACCAATGAGTCCACCCACGATTACAGGAGCAAGAGTGGCACCGAGTGAATTGCATGAGCCACCGAACTGTACGAGCTGGTTGCCCTTGTTTGGTGTTGAGCCGAGGCTGTTCAACATAGGGTTCACAACGGTGTTCAGCATACACATGGAGAAACCTGCTATAAATGCACCGAGGAGGTAAATTGCTACAGCAGTGGTGCTATCAGCGATAAAGCCGGAAAAGTATGTTGCTGCCACACCGATAAAACCTACTGTTACCGCTGCAAGTGCAGTGTAACGATAGCCTTTTTTCTGGAGAATGATTCCGGCGGGAAGTCCCATAAAGGCGTATGCAATAAAGTTTGCAAATGTTCCGAGCTGTGACATCACGGTGTTGCCACTGCTCATACTTTCAATTACTTTACCTAAAGGATTCTGATAACCTGTTACGAATGCAATCATGAAGAATAATGCGAACATGATTGCGATAGGCAATGTGTAGTTTTTATTTGCCTGTTCTTGTTTTGTTTTTTCGTTGTTCATGATAGGTGAAAAAATTTGTTGTTATTTTGGTTAATTATCGGGTTTCTTGTTTAGGACCTTGCACCGAAGATGTCTGTGCCTATTCTCACCATATTGCTGCCTTCTTCTATTGCAATATCGTGGTCGTCGCTCATTCCCATAGAAATGGTGTCAAATCCGCGTAAGTCCGGGCAAATTTGCAGAATATTGTCAAAAACAGTTTTTATGGTGGCAAAATCGCGGTGGATTCTTGCAGTGTCGTCCGTGTTTGAAGCCATACCCATCACTCCGCAGATGTGCGTAGATGTGAGCGACTCATAGCTTTTAGAGCGGAAATAGTCTAACAGTTCTTCCGGTGAAAATCCGAATTTTGTTTCTTCCTGTGCCACATGGAGTTGCATCAGCACTCGGGAGATTATTCCCTTTTTGCGAGATTCATCGTCTATCATTTGCAATAAACGCACGGAATCCACGCTTTCAATGAGTGTGGCGTTCCCTATCAGGGCTTTTACCTTGTTTGTTTGCAAATGTCCTATAAAGTGCCACTGAATGTCACTTGGCAGAGTCTCTTTTTTTGCCACTAATTCCTGCACACGGCTTTCACCGAAAATTCGTTGTCCTGCATCGTAGGCTTCACGGATATTTTCCGCAGGGTGAAATTTAGACACAGCCACGAGCTTAACTCCTTTAGGGTCAAGTTTTTCATGAAGTGTTTTTATGTGGCTTGCTATAGACATACACTAATGTGCTTGAGAAACTTTTTTTATCCTAATTTGGCGTTGAAAACGTCCATCAGCATAGTTTCTGTGATAGACTGTATTTCATAGTCTGCAAGTGTGGATTTCATGCCTTCAAGGAAATTATCGTATGCTCCTTTGAAGTCGCTACCTGCCACAAGCATCTGAGTAACGGATTTTTTCTCTACAGCGGTTTTTTCATCAATAGTGATAAATGCCACTTTCACGAGATACCAGCGGTCTGCACTGTCGTCACGGAAAATTTCTGCAATTTTGGAGCGTTTTACAGCAGAAACGGAAAATTCACCGGAAATGAAAGGTTTCATTTCTTCAATAATTCTTGCTTCCGCTTCCGTGAAAGAGAGAGCGTCAACGAGGTATGGTTCAGTAACTTTTTTTACTGCACCGTTTTCTTGCATTTTATCGTAGCGAATTTTACATTCAAACCAGTTTGCCATATTCTTTATGTGATTTTTTTTGTGAATTTTTAGTGTTTTCTGTTTTGCTTTACAAAAGTAATATTTTTTTGCCAAATCACACGAATTATTCGTTATAAAAAAGATTGTCAAGAGTGACTATGGTTTGTATTATTCTGCTGCTGTGATGTGTTAAAACTCTTTTACCGGAACTCTTGCAATCTCCCAATTATTGCTTTTTCAGTCATATCAACAATGGTTGATTATTGAATAGTGCGATTATCCCCAAAAAGCAAGAAAGCCACACCGAATTTCCGGTATGGCTTTCTGTGTAGTCGTCAAGTAGCAACTGCAATGCAGTATTACTTTCTGATACCAAGCTCTTTTTGAGCAATAATCGCACGGTAGCGGTTGATGTCTTTTCTGATAAGGTAATCGAGAAGACGGCGACGCTTACCAACGAGTTGCTTAAGAGCACGAGCAGTTGTATAATCTTTGTGATTTGACTTAAGGTGTTCAGTCAAATGAGCAATACGAACCGAGAACAATGCAATCTGTGCTTCAGGTGAGCCAGTGTCAGTCTTACCCTTACCGTATTTCTCAAAGATTTCTACTTTTTCTTCAGAATTCAAGTACATTCTTTTAGAGTTTTTGTAGTGTTAATAAATATTATTATGAAAAGCGGCACAAAGGTACGCATTTTGGGCGAGATTGCCAAATTTGTACTGTGCTTTTTTTGTTTTGATAGTTATAAAACCGCTATTTGGGAACAGTTTTGGATTTTTTTAGTCCAGGTTGAGTTTATCTTTAGCGGGATTGCGATAGAAAATTTTACCATCAATGTATTCTTGAGTGGCAATAAGAGTTGGCTTTGGAAGCCTTTCGTAATAGCGGGAAATTTCAATTTGTTCGCGGTTTTCAGTCACTTCTTCAAGGTTGTCTGTAGAAGTTGTAAATTCCTGTAGTTTGCGTTCAAGGTCGTGCTTCATTTCAAGTGAAATTTGGTTTGCACGTTTAGCGATGATGCAAACGGTTTCGTAAACGTTGCCTGTGTCTGCGGAGAGGGCAATCATGTCACGAGTGACAGTGTTTAATGGAGCGTTAGTTTTCTTGTAGTCCATATTTACAGATAAATTATTTAGTCTTTTACGTATTTTTGTGCAATTTTAAGAATGTTGTCTGCTTCCGCTCTGTTTTCTCCGTCGGGATAGTTGTTTATGAAGCTATAGTATTCGTCTATAACTTCGCGGAAACGGTCAACTTTTTTCTCTTCGATGCTCAGTGAAGCTATTTGGTAGCGAGATTTGAGAATGAGCATTTCGAGTTGTTCTTTGTATTTGGAGTAGGGGTATTCTTTTATGGCGTTTCTTGCCGTGATAATGGCAGATTCATAGTTGTTTCCCATGTAAGTGCCGAGGTTGTAGTAAAGTTGTGCATTTTGGAGTTCTTTGAGCGTGAGTTTGTCTTGCAACTCAAAGATAGCATTTTGTGCAATGGAAACCTTGTCGCTTTTCGGAAAATAGTCCAGGAATGCTTGCAGTTCTTCAATCGCTTTCACGGTGTAAGTTTGGTCAAGTTGCGGGTCGGGAGAATCGAGGTAATAACCGTATCCGGCAAAGAATCGAGCCATTTCCGTGTATTTGCCTTTAGGGTAGCGATTGTAGTATGTTTGGAAATATGCTGTAGCGTCGTAGTATTCTTTGTTCTCGTAGTGACTCATAGCAAGGAGGTAAAGAGATTCTTCCGCTTTGTCTGAGCCTTTGAATACTGTTACAACGTCTTTTAGCAAGGTTGCAGATTGTGCATATTTCTTTTCCTCAAAAGCACGCTTTGCGTATTCAAATTTATAGTTGTAGTCATTGCTTTTGAGCACCTTTTGGTATTCGCCGCAAGATGTCATTGCTGCAATGGCTATAATTGACAATATGAGAGATATGGTTTTACGCATAAAAAACTACATAATACGTTACGAACTGCAAAGTTAGTGATTTTTTTGCAGTTCGTAGCGAATTATTTGAAAATATTTTTTGTTAAACTTGCTTAAGAAACAAATTTTGTCTTTTTTATGCCTTGTTTTTAATCTACGTTAATACCCTATAAAGTGGTATTCCATGGGGTAATATCCATAGTCCACGTTCCACAAGGTCATATATTTGCCTCTCACTTCGTACTCGTAGTTCCAAACATCTCCATTCGGGAAACGCATCGTTACGAGTCCAAAATCGTCCCACCAGCGAAATTCATCAACATATTCTTCTCCATGATAGCCGTATGTGACATAGTAGCCGTAGCCGTCTCTGTAAAACTCAAATTCGTGGTAAATATCCGTTTCGGAAATAACTTCCCAGCGTCCTTCGAGTGGGGAATAGTAATGCTCATCATCGCAAGATGTGGTAATTGCAGATACGGCAGTCAGCAATAAGGCGGTTATTAGGATTTTGATTGTCTTCATAAATTACACACTATTTAATATAGGTGGTCATCTTCGTTCACTTCTTCTTGTGTAAGCGGTTTGGAGTCGAATTTGTACCAAACGTAAGCAATGTATGCTATCACAAACGGCACTGCGAGTGATACCCAGGACATCACCGTCAGAGTGTATTCCGAGGAAGAACTGTTGCTGATTGTGAGTGAACTTTGCGGGTCAAGCAGTGAGGGATAGTACGCAGTGCCATTGAACCCCATGATGCAGAAAAGCGAGAATATCACGAGTATTGTGCCGGCACCGCTGAACCAGATTCCGCGGCGATTGTGTTCCGGAGTGAGGATGGTGTAAATTATGGCATAAAGCACTGCAATCACTCCAACGAGGAAGATTATTGCAAACCACCACATATCCACAAAATTGTAGAAATAGATGTATTTTACTTCTTCAATAGTGCCATCTGCTGTATGTCTGTAGCCTGTGGCTGCGAGGATAAAGGACATCATTACGAGGAATAACACCACGAAAATACCACCGTTTATCATCATTGAGCGACGATTGCCGGATACCATAGACGGGTCGCTGCTGAGGTTGTTCATAAAGTAAAATGCGGCTTGCATTCTGGCAAGGAAGAGAATTGTGAAGCCTACAAGGAGATTGCGGAGTGAGAAAATAGCTTCAAGCCCGTGGGTGCTGCTCCATGTGGAAATTATGGGTGAACCGTAATCTACAATATTGCCTTTGGAAACGGTGAACTCTGAGCCGAAAATCATTCCGCCTACTGCTACTCCGAGGAGTATGCAGCCAACGCTACCGTTAAGGAACAGGAGTATGTCGTAAAATCTTCTGCCAAAGAGGTTGCCCGGTTTGCGACGAAATTCATAACTGAACGCTTGAACCACGAAACTCAGCAGAATAAGTGACCACAACCAATATGCTCCGCCGAATGATGTGGAATAAAACAGAGGAAATGCGGCAAAGAATGCACCACCAAAGAGTACAAGGGTAGTGTATGTGATTTCCCATTTGCGTCCGAGGGAGTTAATCATCATTTGTCGCATCGTAGTGCTGTTTGCTTTGTAAAGCAAGGTTTGTCCGCCTTGCACAAAGAGCAGAAATACTAATATTGCTGCAAGGACTGAAATTATCAGCCACCAATACATTTGAAGATGTTGTAGTTCCATATCTTTCGGATTATCGGTTTAAGATTTCTTGTTTTGTGGCTTTGTGTATCTCGCGTATCATAATGCTTACTTCTGCTACGAAAAGTCCGCTGAAAAGCACTACGAATATCCAGAATGTAAGTTCTACAGATGATGCAGAAACAGCGGAAACGGCTGCACGTGTAGGCATCAAATCTTGTATTACCCATGGCTGGCGTCCTACTTCCGCTACAACCCAGCCTGCTTCGCTTACTATCCATACTACCGGGATAGTGAGAAGCCCTAAAATATGAACAAGTTTGTTTGCCAAAAGTTTTTTGAATTTATACGCGGCAAGAAGTGCTATGATAAAGAATAAGAGCAAATAGCCACCACCCATTACCATAATGCGGAATGCGTAGAATGTAATTCCTACAGGTGGCACTGCTTGTGCCGGATTGTCGAAATAGCCGTAGCCGAAATGGTCGAAATTGGCTTTGAGGCGTGCTGCGGCATCTGCTTTTGCAGCTTCATCGCCGACAGTAGAGGCAGCATTATAGTCGCGGAGTGCTTGATGTGCTATTTTGCCGAGGGTAATGCGGTCTGCGTAAGAAAGATTGCGGACAGTGTCGCCTGTGGCGGTCAGTTCAATGCCGTCTATCAAGTCATTGATACCCGGAACGAAAGAGTCTATGTTGTGGTTTGCGAGAATAGACAGTCCGTAAGGAATATCTATGGAGAAGAGCATGGCGTCTTCATCGTTTTCCACTGTTTTGCTCGGATTGAGAATACCGAAACCAACAAGGTCTTGTCCAACGCTACCGCGGTATAGTCCCTCCATAGCAGCAAGTTTCATAGGCTGAGTTTTAGATACTTCCACAGCGGAGCCGTCACCGGTCCACATTGTGAGAAGAATACCTGCCATTCCTACCCAACCGCCTATCTTTATAGAGCGTGTGGCTGCTTCCTTGTTAGTCTTTTTAAGCAGTAAGTAGCAACTTACGCCCACCACGAATACGCCGCCGAGTACCCAGCCGCTGAGAACTGTGTGGAAAAACTTGTTTATCGCAGTAGATGAAAATGCCACGTCGCTGAAGCATACCATCACGTTTCTTGCTTGCTCCGGGTCAAACTCCATGCCTCCGGGACGTTGCATCCATGCGTTTGCTATAAGAATCCAAAGTGCTGAAACACATACTCCTATGGATGTTAGCCATGTTGCTGCAAGGTGAAATCCGGGACTTACTTTTTTCCAGCCGAACATCATCACGGCAAAGAAAGTGGATTCAAGGAAAAAAGCGAAGATGCCCTCTATAGCCAGAGGTGCTCCGAATATGTCACCCACAAACCAGCTGTAATTGGACCAGTTTGTACCAAATTCAAATTCCAAGATAATACCTGTTGCCACTCCGCAAGCGAAGTTTATGGCAAATAGTGTCATCCAGAATTTTGTGATTTTTTTCATACCCTCATCGCGAGTGCGATAGTAGAGTGTTTCCATAATGCCCACAATCAGGGAAAGTCCTATTGTGAGAGGCACAAAAATCCAGTGCACCATCGCAGTAAGTGCGAATTGTGCCCTCGACCAGTCAACTACGCTTAATAAGTCGTCCATAAAGTTTGTGTTTTAGTTTTATCGGTTTTTTTAATTATTGTATTCTGCTGTAAATCAGTAATTTCTGCTTTCACTGCTAATCTCTTGGCGAACTTTTGCCGCTTTTTCGCTGTCTGAACTGCATGTGCTGCCAAGGAAGTCCGGAAAGAAAAACACTTTTAATATCGCAAATATAATAATTAATTTTATAATAATCAAAATCCACAGTTTTTTCCCTACGGTCATGGACTTAAAACCGTCGATATACATTTCTGACGCTCGGGAAAAGAACTGTTTCATTTGGACTGATTATTTATGAATTTTTGTCTAAAATGCCTTTTGTAAATTCGTAGCCGAGTTCAGCGGAAAGGTCAAATCTGCCTGCTGCGGTGAAGTTCAGAGTAAGTCCGGAAGATATAATTCCTGTTCCGACAAGGTTAGTAACAGGGTAGTTCGGCTGTTCAACAGGGCTGGAAGAGTTACCTGTATAGACTTTAGCACTTTCTGCTTCAAGTGTAAAACCGTCGTGATTGAGGTTTGCAGGGATGTTGAACATCATAATGTCCATTTCCGGCATTTTTTCTGCAAATTTTGCGGAATAAATGTGGAGGTTTGCTTTGAGTGAAGTGCCGTCGATAGTCTTTTTGTCGAAAGTAACGAGGTAGTAAGTGAGGTCTGTAGTTGAAGATGCTCCGGAACCTTTTATACTGACATTGGTGTTACCGAAGTAGCAAATAGACTGTTGGAAAGTGCGGACATTGTAGTTTGTGTTCACGGTATAGCGAATGTCAAATACCGGAATGTATTCTAAACCCATGTATCTCTGACGCATCTTAAAATTGAAATTTGTGAGAGAAATGCTTGCATTTTGGTATGAAGGAAGAGATATTACCACGCTGCCGTCTTGAGAATAAGTGCAAGGTACATTTTCAAGTTTTACAGCGTATGAAGCACCGCCGGGTGTCACTTGAATACCGTCGATAATCATAGTGGCTGTGGATTGGGTGATGTTTATTTCAATGTTGTATTTCACATTTGGAATTGCGTATGCTTCACCTGTAGTGGCATCTTCCACATAGTTGATGCAGTCTGACAGTTGTGCCATGTAATACTGGTCATTGTCTGAATCGCCCAAGCAAGAGGTGAGCGAGAGTGCTGCGATTGCAGCGATAAAGAATTTGGAAATCTTCATAGTGTGTAATGTTTTGTTATTATTTATTATTTATTATTATGTTTTTTACTAAGTTTTTATTATTACATTTCAAATCTGAGTGTGGCACCGAATTGTGCGGGTTTGCCTTGTTGGAGGAAGTCGTTTCCTATAGAGCGGAAGTAAAACACATCGTAGTCCGTATTTGTGATGTTTTTAGCCCAAAGGCTGAGGGTGAACTGTTTCATATTCAGTGATATGGAAGCGTCTGCGAGTGCATAAAACGGCTGATATACGGAGTTTTCTTCGTTCCAATATATTTTTCCTATGCCTTGCATGCCTGCGTGGAACGTTATGCTGCGTAGAAAATCGTCTTTAAGAGGCAAAGTGTAGTTAGCCCCGGCAGTGAGAGTGTTTTGCGGAGCGTATGGCACTGTGTTGTCCTTAAAGTTTTGCTTACCATTGTAAAATTCCACAAATTTTGCATTTGTGTAGCCGTAACTGACATTGAAATCCATGTTTTCGTCAGGTTTCCAGGTAATTGCCACTTCTGCACCGCAGCTACGTGTCCTTCCGGCGTTTGTCATAATCCGTCCGGTAGTGGTTCCCTCCGGAAACATTGTGAGTTGCTGGTCGCGGCAATCAATATGGAAAAATGCCACGGAGGCGTTTACGTTGCTGCCAAAGTATTTAATTCCTATTTCGTAGTTCCAACTATATTCAGGCTTGTATGTAATGATTTTTCCTACATCATATTTTTGTGAAAGTCCCATAAAACTCATAAGTTTCTGTTGGAGTACGTCAGAAAACATTTGTGTGTTGTAACCTCCTGCTTTATAGCCTTTTGAGACTGATGCGTATGCCACATGACGATGCTTTCCAAACTCGTATGATACCGTGAATTTCGGTAACAGTTCCGTAAAGTCCTGTGAGAGTTTGCCGTGGTCGTCTATTACAATGGATTGGCGGTCAAAGAACTCTTCCGGGCTCACGCTTGTGTTCCATCGGCTGTATGATGTGTTTGTGTAATTGCGGTAGTCCAGCGATACTTTTTCGTAGTCGAGTCGGAGGTCCGCTGTCAGGGTTATTTTGTGGTTGTCGCTGATTTTCAAGTCGTAAGCACTACTGTGGTATAGTGCAAAACCGCGGTTCGGTAGCATAAAGTCCGAGTTAAGCGGGAGGGTTCGTTCGTCCCAGCGTATTTGGTATGTTATTCCGGGTCTGTTGTAATTGTTTTCTATGAGGTTTCTTATTCCGTCGTCCTTGAAAGTGACGGGAGCAATCATATTTGTGCGTTTGTAAAAGCCGTATGCACCTATAAGCCAAGAATAGTCTTTTGCCACTTTGCCTGTTGCTACAAAATCCTGAGTGACAGCCCATTCGTGGCGTTTTTGTGACAGAGTGAAGTAACTGAGAGGCAGGAAATCCTGGTCCAAGGTCATATCGTCCTTAATGTATTGGAAAGAGGTAATAGAGGAGAAATTTACGTTGCGTATTTTTGTTCTCACAGTCAGTCCGTCGCTGAAAGTGAGGCGGTTGTAGTAGCATGTGTCGTTATGGTTTATTTCTCCTGTTACCGCATATTTGTATGGGTAGCCGCCCTGCCATGTTTGTGAAAAAGCCGCAACGTTCATCAATTTTACGTCGCCTTTTTCGTACTGCACTTTCCAGCGTGCGGATAAAGCATCTTCCTTGTCGGCTTTTTCTCCGTTATGGAGATTTGTGAAAAAGCCGTCAGTGTGATTGTAGGCAAGTGTGAGGCTTGTGCCTGCATATTCTGTGAGGCTTTTGTAAAGAGCTGTGGCTGCGGTAGTTGTGTTTTTTGAACCGTATTTCAGCATAGCTTTCACCTTGTCTGTTCCTATAGCATTTGGAGTATAAATATTTATCAGTCCGCCCATAGTGTTTCTTCCATACATAGTGCTTTGCGGACCGCGGTATAGGTCTATGCGTTGCACGTCAAATATATCAAAGTCGTAGCAGTCTTTGTTCAAAGTGGGAACGTTATCCACGTTTAGTCCCACAATAGGTTGGTCTATTCTGGCACCGAGTCCGCGGACATAAATGGAAGATGTCATGCGGCTGCCGTAGTCCGGTATGAAAAAGTTCGGTGAAAGAACTGCTGCTTGTTTAATGCTTTGAATATCGCGGTTTTTTATTTCTTTTTCGTTCAGCATTGTTACGGAAACGGGGTCATCGTTACGCATATTGACGTTTTTAATCGTAGTTACGGTTACGTCATTCAGTATAATAATAGAATCGCTCCATGCAACATTGCTGTTTGATGCTGAGGCTATAGAGGGGAGGAGTATTGCGGAAAAAATAATGCTTTTGACGCAGGAGTGCATTGTGTTTAGTAAATGTTAATATACAAAATCAAGTGCAAATTTACTCTTTTTTTTTCGGTCTGCAAAGTGCCGAATAAGTAATATATTACAATAAACCGCAATATATCTTAATATATATGAAAAATTCAGAAAAAAGTCCGGAAAGGGTATAAAAAAAGTCCGCTTACTCTTTTCGTCAAAGACAGTCGGACTGAGCCAAAAGGCATAATTAGTGATTCGTAAGTTGGTTAGCAACTTAAAGTGTAGAGATTATATCATACTTACATTTTTCACATCACTCCTAAGTCGCAACTAACAAACGTTTCACAACGGCGGTCAATCTTGACTATAGCCTTTTCCTCAAATCCTAAGAGTGTAAAAATTAATTAGTTTTTAAGGTTTAAGTCGTTTAGGAGTATTTACGTCACAAAGGTAATACAATTTTTGTGAGTTTGTTACCATTTTTGTGAGTTTGTTACCTATTTTAACTAAAATTAAAAATTGTTAGATTTAATTTGCAGAAAAGATATTCTTCTTGATTATCTTCTCCAGAATCCTGCACTGAAAAGCACTATTATTGTGAAGAGTTCTAAACGACCTATAAGCATAATGAATGCAAGTGTCCATTTGGCAAAATTCGGGATTATGGCGTAGGTGTTCACAGTCACCACATCGCCGCCAAGTCCGGCATTGCTTATGCAGGAGAAAGAAGTGATAAACGCATCGGAAAGCGGTGCACCGGATAAAGTAATGATAAATGTTCCGAGTAAGATTATTACTGCATAGAGCAGGATAAATGCCATAGTTTTATTTACGAGTTCCGGTGATACGGGTTTATCGTTGAGTGTGACCGGTACTATTGAATTTGGGTGAAGTACTCGATATATTTCGTTTTTTACGTTTTTGAACAGGTACATCACACGGTCCAGTTTAAGTCCGCCAGTTGTGGAACCTGCACTTGAGCCTACGAACATCAGAAGGAGGAATATCATCACTATCGGTCCGCCCCAACTGTTGAAGCCTTCCACGATGTAACCTGTTGTAGATGAAGATGATATTACTTGAAAAATCGGGTCTATAAGTCCGTTTTCAAGATTTGTGGATTTACCTTGAAAAAAGAGTATTGCTGCCACTATCAAGCTAAATCCGAGTACGTATTTAACATACAGTCTGAAAGTTTCGTTTTTCCACACTCCTTTTATGTCGCCTATACTCAAGCGATAGATAAGCACGAAATTTATACCACCGATAAACATAAACAGTGCCAATACGATTTTTACATATACGGAGTCCCACTGGTCAATATAGCCGGTAGTAGTGGAAAAGCCGCCTGTTGACAATGTTCCCATACCGTGACACAAACTGTCAAAAAACGTCATAGGACTGAAGCAAAGCAGTCCGGCAAGTACAAATGTGAGCAATGCATAGCAACCCCACAGACGTTTTGCCGTTTGGCTGATGCGTGGACGGATTTTGTCGTGAGTGATACCTGTCACTTCCGCATTAAACATCTGCATGCCACCGGAGGAGTTCAGCATAGGGATTATGGAGAGGGTGAAAAGAATAATTCCCATACCGCCAAGCCACTGGATAAGGCAGCGATAGAAAAACATTGTCTTTGTCAGCCCGGAGAGGTCGTAGAGTGTGGTGGCACCTGTGGTGGTGAAGCCTGACATAGCTTCAAAAAAAGCATCGTGGACAGACATCTGTGTGGAGCCGAGCATAAAAGGTATCATACCAAAAAAAGAAAAGAATATCCACACAAAAGCCGTAAGCATAAAGCCTTCGCGTTTTCCCATATCCGTTGTGCCGGAGGGCAGAAAGACGTTCATTAGCAGACCGGAGAGCAATGTCACTCCGCCACCTATGGTAAATGGTACTATCTCGCTGTTTTCGCTATAGATAAGCGACACGATAATGGGTATCAGCATAAAAACACCCTCAAACATCAGGAGCAAGCCTATCACTTTGAGTGTCATCATTACGTTTATATGCGGACGTCTGCGAATGGTATCCATATAAGTTCGTTATTTCTTTTTCCTTTGGTCTTTTTCCCTATGCAATAATGAAAATTGAGTTTTTACCACTTAAACGTGTGATTTTGCACCGTTCTGTTTCCGCAGGCATCTGTCACCGTTACTTTCAGAGTATGATTTTTGCCTTTTTTTACTCTTTTAGGGTTTAATTTCAGGGTCATTTTTTCGGATTTGCCGTCAAGTTCGAAGAGTTCATATTTGCCGTCAATTTCTCCGCGGAAAAAGTCTATTCCGCTGAGGTTATCGGAAATTTTAAGTGCTATTTCACCGCGAACGCCCCATTTTGCTTTGCGGATAGGTGTTATTGTAGGTGCTGTGTTGTCGGAAGTTATGGCATATTTGCCAAAACGGTTCACTGCGGCTTCAAGTTCGCCTTTTTGTAAATACTTGGCTGTTACGGCTATGCGTTTTGTGCCGTCCAGTCGCACAAGACAATATTTCTTTTTGTCTTTAAGATTATCTTTTTTTATGGGGATACGAATTTTGATGTTTGAGGCGAGGGGTACGTTTTTGTCGCCAATAGTTACGATATCAGAAAGATAAGTATCTGATGCAACGTGCGTAACGTTGAAATACATATCCGAGTAGAGACTATGTGCCGGAATGTCCGCACATATTCTGTCGATGTTATAGCAGTTGTTGCCGCGATAGTCATACAGCAGTCCCTGTTGTGCTTTTTTGGTGATTTCGCAGCGTTTTCCCGTTATAGTAAAACTGCATTTTGCTACATTTCCAAATTCATCTTTTAGTGTGAACGTGCATTTATAATCTCTTTCTTCACAAATATTTAAGATACCACTGTTTTCTGCTGTAACCATTGCACCGAGAGGCTTGGAGTCCGGAACAAAAGTCCACATAAGCCATTTTCCGTTTTCCTGCAGTGTTTTGTAGTCCACCAGTGTGTTCACGGCACGAGTGGCGTCAAAAGAAAAGCGGTCTATAGTTCGGCTATAGACTTGTTTACCGTCAACGTCAAGTGTAAGGTATTTAATGCCGTAAATGTTCGTTGTGCCTGTCATTTTGTCGTAAGCATTTATGGCGGGAATCACGTTTCCCCAAGCCGTAAAACCTCTGCTTGTTTCCGCTGCCTTGAGCATTGCTTTAGTGCCTGTGCCGTTCACGGAGCCACCTTCTGCCGGAATTAGTGCTATTTCTCGGACAAGTGGTTTGGCATTGTCCTTAAAAAGGCTTTTATAGAAAGGAATCGGGTCCAGTGCATCACCTGTTTCCGTGTCTCGTATATCCATGTGCAGGTGAGGTCCGGCACTGCTGCCGGCATTTCCGCTTAGTGCTATCACCTCGCCGCGTGTCACCGGTATTTCACCTTTCTCAAAGGTGAGGTCTATAGTGAATGATTCACGTTTGTATTGCTCTGCACGGACTATTTTATCTATTTTGTCGGAGAAACTCAGTAGGTGACCATAAACTGTTGTCAGTCCGCACTTTGGGTGTGTTACGTACACGGCACGCCCGAAGCCCCAAGGGGACACGAGTACTCGACTTACATACCCTTCTTCCGCACAGTAAATCTTAAATCCCGTTTTGCCCTGTGTTTTGAAATC
>SAMEA3663271__coassemble_411_pt1 | contig 13989 bp, 10 predicted proteins | sample SAMEA3663271__metabat2_low_PE_018 | metagenome-assembled genome bin SAMEA3663271 (sample SAMEA3663271) | pig gut metagenome | biome: pig gut; feature: pig-associated habitat; material: faeces | place: China | collected 2013
ATGTGCCGATTGAATTATGGGCTCAGTCTATATAGGGACTTTTTCAGTGCCCTCAAACAGCCTTAACGGCTTTTTAGCTATTTTTTTGTGCTATCTCAGATTCGTTTATTTGATGTGTTCGTCAATTAGTCGGATTTTCTTTTCAAGAGTAGCGATAGACTCTTTGAGTTTAGCCACACGGCGTTGTAAATCGCGGAGCATAGTGTCTCCGGACTTGGAACTTGATGTGAAGAAACCGAGGTTGTTTTCACATGTTGCGAGTTCTGCAGTTCGTTGTTCGTAAGCACGAACCATTCTTTCACGTTCGCGGTAAAGTTTATCGTTGTCGCCCGCCATCTCGGAAATTGAGTTTTCAAAGCGGTCTATTTCTGCAGAAGCACCTGAAAGGTCAAATTTTTCATAAAGAGTATTTACTGCAGTGCGGTATGCTTCATAAATTTTGTCTTTATCCTTGAATGGCACGTGACCTATTTGCTGCCATTGTGCGGAAGCCTCTTTTACTGCTTTTGCCACTTCTTCTTTTGCAGTTCCTTCCGCAATAGCATTCAGACTCGCAATGATAGCTTTTTTTGCTTTGAGATTTTCCACCTCGACGTGGCGAGTTCCGGAGAGTTGTTTTTTCTTTCTTTCAAAGAATTTATCGCAAGCGGCACGGAAGCGTTCCCATACGGCATCACTGTGTTTGCGAGGTACGGTTCCGATAGTTTTCCATTCTTGCTGGAGTTTTACGAGGGCATCTGTAGTTTTTTTCCAGTCGGAACTTTCGCTGAGAGCTTCAGCCTTTTCGCAGAGAGCGGTTTTGCGTTTGAGATTTTCTTCAAGGTTTTCTTTAATAGCTTTGTAGAAATTTGCTTTAGCCTCAAAGAACTTGTCGCAAGCGGCACGGAAACGTTCAAACAAAGCATTGTTTGATTTTTTGGAAGCGAAACCTACGGATTTCCATTGCTGCTGGAGTTCAAGAATTTTTTTAGTGTGTTGTTCCCAAAGGGCATAAGTGTTTACAGATTCAATGTCGATTGCCTCAATAGCCTCACAGAGAGCGGTTTTAGCGGCTTCGTTTTCTTGTTCTTTCTGTTTGCGTTGTTCAAAAAACTCCTGATGACGCTTGTTGATGATAGTGGAAACGTCTTTGAATTTAGCCCAAATTTCTTCGCGAATATCCTTGGCTACAGGACCTATTTCACGCCATTTTGCGTGCAACTCTTGGAGAAGTTTTGCAGCCACCACGATGTCTGTGTCTTCTGTGAGTCTTTTGGCCTGTTCTATAAGTAATTCCTTTGCTTCAAGGTTTTTCTTGAAGTCGTAGTCGCGGAGGTCTTTGTTTACTTTGAGTTGGTCATAGAATTTTTCTTCTGCGTCTTTATATTTTTTCCAAACTTCCGTAGTTTGGTTTTCGTTTACATCGCCTGTAGCACGATATTCCTGTTGGAGTTCACGGAACTGAGGGAAAAGTTTGTTTACGTTGTCCGTGTCTTGGCTTAGTTCTGCAATTTTGGCGATGATTTCAATTTTTTTATCGTAGTTTGCTTGCTGTTGTGCCTCAATTTGTTTACGATATTCGCCTTTTTTTTCTTTGGCGGCATTGATGATGTCTTTCAATTGAGCCTCGCGAGGGTCTTCTTCTGCCTTAAATTCTTCAGGGGCACCACCATTAGCCACAAATTCATCTTTGAGTTGTGCTATTTCATTTCTCTGGAACGTGTAAAACAGCTGTTTGAGCGATTCAATTTTTTCTCGGGTGATTTTTTCCGCATCACCGTCGGCTATTTCTTGCAACTGCTGAAGCACTTCGTCCTTGTTTGCAGGCATTATTGTTTCTTCTGTTACAACTTCGTTTTCAACACTTTTCTCGTTTTCCGGTAGAGTGACATCTTGTGCTTCTTTGCCTTCAATGTCCGGGGTCTGTTCACGCATTTCCATGATAAAAATGATTAAAAAAAATTATACAACTTTCAGACCGTAGTTTGCACCGCAGTCTTAATTCAAGTTCCAAATTTAGACAAAAGTTGTGGCTGTACCAAATATTTTCAATTCGGCATATATTAAAAAATGTTAAATGCGTATTATTGGATAATAATTAGGCAAAAAGGACACGGAATGCTTCTTCCACTTTAGCCACTTCCGTAATTTTGATTTTTCGTGAAGAAGTGTCAATGCCTTTGAGGTTGCCTTTAGGAATAAGAATTTCTGTCATGCCGAGTTTTTCCGCTTCCGTGATACGCTGTTCAATTCTGGTGACAGGGCGAATTTCCCCGGAAAGTCCAACTTCCCCACTCATACAAATGCCGTGAGCTATAGCCATATCTACATTAGAGGACAAAATGGCACAAATCACGGGCAAGTCAAGGGCAGGGTCATTTACTTTCAGTCCACCGGCAATATTGAGGAACACGTCTTTTTGTATAAGTTTGAATCCAACGCGTTTCTCAAGGACTGCAAGTAGCATATTCATTCTTTTTGAGTCAAAGCCCGTCACGGAGCGTTGCGGAGTGCCGTATGCGGCAGTGCTTACAAGTGCTTGGGTTTCAATCAGGAAAGGTCTTGCTCCGTCCATAGTTACGCCTATTGCAACACCTGAGAGTTCTTCGTCGGACTGTGAGAGTAACATTTCCGAGGGGTTTGCCACTTCACGCAGTCCTCGTTGGCACATTTCATAAATGCCTAATTCCGAGGTGTTTCCAAATCTGTTTTTGATGGAGCGGAGTATTCTGTACATGTATTGGCGGTCGCCTTCAAACTGCAGTACTGCATCAACAATATGCTCCAGCACTTTAGGTCCGGCGAGACTGCCTTCCTTGGTGATATGTCCTATTAAAATCACGGGTACGCCGCTTTCTTTGGCATATTTCAGCAGGCTTACTGCACATTCACGTACTTGGCTCACGCTGCCGGAAGCGGATTCAAGTTCGTCTGACGCAATAGTCTGGATAGAGTCTATGATTAGCAAACCGGGCTTGATGTCTTTGATGTGTTCAAAGATGTTTTGGAGTGATGTTTCCGTCACGATATAGCAGTTGTCGCTGACTCTGCCAAGTCTGTCGGCACGCATTTTGAGTTGCACGGCACTTTCTTCACCTGAAACGTAAAGAACAGTACGCGAACGTATTGAGAGAATGTTTTGGAGAACGAGGGTGGATTTTCCTATACCCGGTTCACCGCCTATCAGCACGAGTGAACCCGGCACAAGTCCTCCTCCAAGCACTCTGTTCAGTTCAGCACTCGGGAGTGTTATTCTGGGCTCGTCTGCGGCAACGATTTCAGACACTTTCTGCGGTTTGCTTTTACCGATTTTTCCGGAATTCACAAAGCCTTTGTTTTTAGTCTGTGCTTTTTCTTCCACCATAGTGTTCCACGCGCCGCAAGCAGGACATCTACCTTCCCACTTCGGAGAGTCTGCACCACATTCCGTGCAATACCAAACTGTTTTTATGCTCTTTGCCATAATTTGCGTTTTTTGCCCTAATTTTTATGCACTTTTACGTTCAAATATTTACATCATTCTACGTCTGAATTCCGCCACAGTCACAGCCGTTGCCATTGACACGTTCAGCGATTCCACACGTTCTGCATTTTCCGGGAATGAGGGGAGAAAAATTTTGTGGGTCAGGCATTTATCCACTTCACTGCTTATTCCGTTTCCTTCGTTGCCCATCACTATTACGCCTTTGCTTTCAAGTATTGTAGAGTAGATGTTTTTACCGGAGAGCGAGGTGCCGTAAACGGGCATCTTTGTGCGTATTTCAGCGAGTGTTTCAGGTAGATTTACGTAATAAACCGATACTCGTGCTATACCGCCCATAGTGGCTTTTACCCCTTTTGGATTATAGACATCAACTGTGTCTGTAGAGGCAATAATGGTGTCTATGCCGTACCAGTCTGCAATACGCATTATTGTGCCAAGGTTCCCGGGGTCCTGAATGCGGTCCAATGCTATGATGAGTTTGCTTTCAATGTCCTCCATTGCAAAATGTAGTTTGGGAATCTCATAAACAGCGATAACGGGTTGTGGGCTGCGGAGTTGCGACATTCGTTCAATATCTGCGGTAGAAACAATGGTAAAATCATGGTTTGCCGCAAGTTTTTTGTTCTCGTCAATCCATTTTTGAGTGGCGAAAAGATGTCGGCAACGAAAAGAATTTATGGTTTCAAAAACGCACTTTGCTCCTTCCGCCACAAAGAGTCCGTATTCTTTTCTGTGTCGGGCTTCTCCGAGCGATTTTATTAATTTACGCAGATTGTTTGTGAGCGGTTCCGGCATAATATAAAGATGTATTCTAAAGAATTTCTATAGCAATTTTTGCACATGCTTCTGCATCTGCAAGTGCATGGTGATGATTGTCAAGGCAATAGCCGCATGCTTCCGCCACGGTGTCTAATTTGTGGTTTGGCAGTTTTCTGCCGAAGTGGCGGCGGGAAGCTTTGCAAGTGCAGAAAAATTTATACCCGGGGTATTTCATTCCGTAGGCTTCAAAAGCGGCTCTGAGGCAACCTTCGTCAAAAGGGCTGTTATGTGCCACGAGAGGCAGTCCCTCAATAAGTGGCTCTATTTCTTGCCACACCTCCGGAAAGGTGTGAGCGTTTTCCACATCGTCCATTGTAAGCCCGTGAACGGCAGTAGTGAAATATGTGAAAAAATCAGGGTAGGGGTAGATAAGACTGTAGTAACTGTCTGTAATCTTGCCGTTTTTCACAATCACTATGCCCACACTGCAAACACTGGAACGATTGCTGTTTGCTGTTTCAAAGTCTATTGCAGCGAAATTCCTCATCGTGAAACTTGCATCAGTCGAGAAAGATATTTTCCAATAATGTCAAATTCCAGATTTACTACGGAGCCTTTTTCAATACGGCAGAAATTCGTATGTTCCATAGTGTAAGGAATGATAGCCACACGGAAAGTGTCTATTGTGCTGTCGCAAACGGTGAGTGACACGCCGTTTACTGTTACAGACCCTTTTTCCACAGTGACATAACCCTGTGAAGCGAGTTCCGGGCTTACGGAATATTTGAATTTGAAATATCTGCTGCCGTCAACGTCTTCAGTTTCCACACATTCTGCGGTGGTGTCCACGTGTCCTTGCACAATATGTCCGTCAAGACGTCCGTTCATCATCATAGAACGTTCCAAGTTTATGAGGTCACCCGGTTTGAGCAGACCCAAGTTGCTGCGGTCCAGTGTTTCCTGTATTGCCGTGACAACGTATGTGCCGTCAGGATTTATTGCCACAACGGTTAGACAAACGCCATTGTGTGCTACAGACTGGTCTATTTTTAGTTCGTCTGTAAACGAGCATTTGATTGTGAGATTTATATTTCCGCCGTTACGCTCTATTGCAACAACCGTAGCGGCTTCTTCTACTATTCCGGAAAACATTTTGAGTGTTCTGTTTATATTTGTTTATTCTTGGTTTGCAAAAATCCCGCTACGAGCCTGTAGAATTTACGTTGTCGCAACGGGATTATGTTTATGTATGGAAAAAAGAGTGAAAAAGCGGGATTATTCTGCTTCTTCGTCTTCTTTCATATTATGGAATACGTTTTGAACGTCTTCGTCGTCTTCAAGTTTTTCAAGGAGCTTTTCAATAGTAGCTCTTTGCTCTGCGTTTACTTCCTTCAAGTCGTTAGGAATACGTTCAAATTCCGCACTTACGATTTCAAAGCCGTTGCTTTCAAGGTATTTTTGAATATTTGCAAATTCTTCAAAAGCACCGTAAAGCATGATTTCGCCTTCTTCTTCGTCCGGAACTATTTCATCAACACCGTAGTCAATGAGTTCAAGTTCAAGGTCTTCAAGAGAGATACCTTCTTTAGCCTTGATTTTGAAAACGCTTTTGTGTTCAAAAAGGAATGTGAGAGAACCTTGTGTGCCGAGTGTTCCGCCAAACTTTGTGAAATAAGAGCGTACGTTAGCTACAGTACGAGTATTATTGTCTGTAGCGGCTTCCACGAAGATAGCAATTCCAAAAGGTCCGTATCCTTCGTAAGTTATTTCTTTATAGTCTCCTGAGTCCTTGTCTGTGGCTTTCTTGATAGCACGTTCTACAGTGTCCTTAGGCATATTTGCAGCCTTAGCGTTCTGGAGGAGTACACGCAGACGCGGGTTTGCAGTAGCGTCCGGTCCGCCGGCTTTAACTGCGATAGTGATTTCTTTACCAATACGGGTAAATGTTCGTGACATATTACCCCAACGTTTGAGTTTTCTTGCTTTGCGATATTCAAAGGCTCTTCCCATAGGTGTTGTTTAGTTTTGATGTATTATTATGATTTTTTACTTTTGTTATCTGAGTTCTGCACCAATCTGCTTTTTCAGGTTAGCGATGATTTTGCTCATTATAGCGTCGATTTGCTTGTCTTGCATAGTTTTTTCATCGTCCTGGAGGGTGATTGTGATAGCGTAAGATTTTTTGCCTTCCGGCAGGTTCTTGCCCTCGTAAACGTCAAAGAGTTTAACACTGCGGAGGAGTTTCCTTTCGCTTTCACGGACAGCTGCTTCAATTCGTTCCATAGTCACGTTTTTGTCTATGAGCAATGCCAAGTCGCGAACTACAGGCTGTGTTTTTGGCAGTGGAGCGTAAGTGACTTTACATCTGAGTGACATTTGTACGAGTTGTTTCCAGTCCAGTTCGGCATAAATTACGTCTTGCTTGATGTCCAGTTTTTTGAGTTGTGCCTTCGCTACATTTCCCATTGTTCCGATATGCTTTCCGCTACGAGTGTCAATAGAGATTGCTGCAGCAAAGAGTTCGCAACCGGTTTTTTGTGAAAGCACTATTTCCTTGCTGTTTATGCCCAAGCGGAGAAGAATATTCGCTATGATAGCTTTGAGGTCGTAAATAGTGGCTGCAGTTGCAACAGAGTTCCAAGACTGAGTGCGAATATTTCCTGTGAGCCAAATTGCAAGTCTTGACTTTTCGCTGAAAGGAGCGAGAGGACTTTCCTCTGTGGATTGGGCTTCCGGATTGCAGAAATAAGTGTTACCGAATTCATACATCATCAAATCGCTGAAACGGCGATTGATGTTGTGTGCTATAGATTCAAGTCCGCCGAAAATCAGTGTCTGTCGCATCACATTCAAGTCGTTGCTGAGCGGATTGAGCAAGTGAACGCAGTTGTTTGCGGGGTATTCCTTAAGGTCTGCGTAGTATGCTTCGGCGGTGAGTGAATTATTGAGAATTTCGTTGAAACCTTGTGCTGTGAGTTGCTCTGAAATCATCTTCTGCAAGTCATCGGCTGCGTCTGTCGTGGTTTTGAATGAGAGAGATGCGTGGAGTGCTTGCGGCATTTCAATATTGTTGTAGCCATAAATACGAAGAACGTCTTCCACAACATCGCAAGGACGTGTCACATCTACTCTATATGTAGGAATAGCGAGGTTTACAGCCCCTTCTTCGCGTGATATGATTTCAATTTCCAGTGCTTTGAGGATAGCGTCAACAGTTTCTTCCGGAATATCTTTACCCACGAGGTCACGGAGGTATTGATATTCAAGTTTCACGTTAGCCGGAGCTACCGGAGCGGGGTATATATCCACGAAGTCGCCTGCTATCTCACCTCCGGCAAGTTGCTGAATCATTTGAGCGGCAACTTTTAGTGCATACATTGTGCCGTTTGGGTCAACTCCTCTTTCAAAACGGAAAGAAGAATCAGTGTTGAGGGTGTGTCTGCGAGCAGTTTTGCGAACGGAGGTGGGGTTAAAGCAAGCACTTTCAATGAATACTGAAGTGGTTGCGTCTGTAACGCCTGAGTCAAGTCCTCCGAATACGCCTGCGATACACATAGGCTCTTCCGCATTGCATATCATCAAGTCGTGGCTATCCAGTTTGTGTTCAACACCATCAAGTGTGGTGAACGGAGTGCCGTCTGCACAAGTTCTTACCACAATCTTTTCGCCTTTAATTTTGTCCAGGTCAAAGCAGTGGAGCGGTTGGCAGAAAGCATGAAGAATAAAGTTAGTGATATCCACAATATTGTTTATCGGGCGGAGTCCGATAGCATTCAGTTTGTCTTTAAGCCATTGCGGACTTTCAGCGACCTTTATGTCGCGGATAGTGATGCCGCAATATCTTGTGCATGCCTCCGGATTTTCCACTTCCACGCTGATAGCATTGCCTGCGGACTTGTTTGTCTCAAAATCGTCAGGAGCGGGGCGATGAAGGGGAGCGGCGATGCCGGAAGCAATGAGTTTTGCACTCAAGTCGCGTGCCACACCGTAGTGTGAAGCTGCATCAATGCGGTTCGGAGTGAGATCCACTTCCAAGATATAGTCGGAAGATATACCGTAGTATTCAGCAGCCGGAGTGCCGGGTGCCACTTCTTCCTTGAGGACTATAATACCGTCGTGAGAGTTACCGATGCCTATTTCATCTTCCGCACAAATCATGCCGAAAGATTCCACTCCGCGAATTTTGGATTTTTTGATTTTGAATTCTTTGTCGCCGTCATAGAGTGTTGTGCCTACTGTTGCCACAATCACTGTTTGTCCGGCAGCCACGTTCGGTGCACCACACACGATTTGTGTGGCTTGACCGTCGCCGAGGTCAACTGTTGTGATATGGAGATGGTCGCTATCCGGGTGTTCCGTGCAAGTGAGCACTTTACCCACAACAATACCGCGAAGTCCTCCGCGGATTGATTCAACTTCTTCCACTGAGCCTGTTTCAAGGCCGATAGACGTAAGTGCTGCTGCGAGTTCATCGGGACTGAGGTTGAAGTCCACATACTCTTTAAGCCATTTGTATGATATATTCATTATTTTGTGTTGTTTTATTGCAATAAACAAGGCATAATCGCGAGGCTTTTTTGCAATAACCTCTCCGTATGCGTTTAATCGTGCAAATTTACGAAGAATACGTTTATTCTCCAAAAAAAATCCGATATGCTTTGCTATAATTACAAAAAAAATAAATTTTATAAACCATATTTATGGGGTTGTTTTTCATGATAAGCATATAAATTGGCATGTATATTAAATTGCTTTCTCGCACTTTTAGCAGGTGAAATGATTTTAGAATATGCTCTATATAAATTCTTTAACATTTTTTTTGAAAATACGTCAAAGCGTACAATAAATAATTACTAAATTTGCCCTCAAATCTGATACCGGATAACATAAAAACTTAATTATAATGGAGAAAATCGACAAAATTGACCGACAAATCTTGCAAATTGTAATGCACAACGCTCGTACTCCGTCTAAGGATATTGCTGTGGTGTGTGGTGTTTCTCGTGCAGCTATTCATCAAAGAATACAGAGACTTATAGACTTAAAAGTAATAACAGGCTCAGGTTACCATGTGAATCATAAAGCCCTTGGCTTTTCCACATGCACTTATATTGGAATAAATTTGGAACGAGGTGCAATGTACCGTGACGTGGTGCCGCAACTTGAAAAAATACCGGAAGTGGTGGAATGTCATTACACTACCGGTCCATACACAATGTTTATTAAACTTTATGCTCGTGACAATGAACATCTTATGGACTTGCTGAATAATAAAATTCAACAAATCCCGGGCATTACGGGAACAGAAACTCTCATATCTCTGGATTTGAGTATAGACAGAGAATTGCCTATTGAAGTGTGATGCTCTAAGGCAGTAACATAAAGGCGTGTTACTGACAAAAGAAAAAAATAAAAGCTGTGCCATTTGCAATGACACAGCTTTTATTATGCTTATTGATGTTTGATTATTTCACAATATGCTTTAGTGTAACAGACTTGTCGGCGGTAGAAACTTTCACAAGGTAAAGTCCTGCGGAAAGTTTGCCGAGGTCTATACTGCTATTGCTTTCAGCAGTCAAAATTTCAACGCCGGCAGCATTGTAAACTTTCACTGTTGCAAGTATTCCGTTGAGTTCAAGGATATTGCCGTTTATTGCAAATGTGCTTGTTTCAACGTCTTCCACTGCACCGACAGCACCTTTATATATAGCGGACACAATAGGAGAATAGCCGGTTTTTACTGTAGAGCTTGTTGAATCAACGTAGTAAGCAAGAGCACGGAAATAGTATGTTGTTCCTTCTGTGAATTTTGTTGAGAATTTGGAGATAGCAGGAGATTCCCATTCACCTGTACTTCCACGCTGAATCCAAATACTGCGAGTTGGGAAAGATTTTGTGGTGCAAATTTCAAATTGGAGGCTCTGAACACCTACCGCTTGTGCTACTTTAACTACGTCTGTGCCATAGAAGTCGCAGCCTTCTGTCGGGAATACGATTGTAGGAGCGGAAACTGAAACAAACTGCGTTGTGAATCCGACAGGGTCTGTTTTAACGGTTTCACCATCTTTTGTGTAAACAAGACGAACATAATATTTTGTCTTGCCGGCAAGAACGTATTGATTTACGGTGCAGGAACCTGTTGATGATTCTTTTTCCCAGAGTACGCTGTCAAATGTATTTGTTGTTGAAATTTGAACTTTAACACTGCGGTTATTCGGGCTCCAAGTGATAGTAGGAGTGAGGGAAGTGTTGGTAGCATCGTTTGCAGGGCTTGTGATGTGAATCATTATCACCTTAAAAGGTACTGCTGCGGAAATACCGTCAATACAGCTGTTTGCCATAGAACGCACTCTCCAGTAGAGCTGAGTGTCTAACGGGAGGTTTTCTAAAACAGAAGAAGAAAGGGTTGTCTCGCTTGTTTGTCCTGTAGCGATGAGCGTGTTGAACTTGCTGTCTGTAGAAACTTCCACAGTGTAAAGGCTTGCTTTTTCCACTGCGTTCCATTCAAAGATAAACGGAGCTTCTATTGTTTGGTTAGCAGAAGGAACTTTTGTGGTGGGAGCAGGAAGTTGTTCTGTTGCAATGCCTGCGAATGCAGCACTGTATTCATTTCCTACGCGGTCATAAACGCAAACTGCATAGTTGTAGCCCGCAAGTTTGTTGTTTGGAATAGTGTAAGAATTTGTGTATGACACACCAAGGAGATACTCCACTTCTTTCTGGAAGTTTTCCACAGGAATAGTGGAAGGCACTGCATATACAGTGTATCTGACGTTGTCGTAGCCGTCCCATGTGATATTGCTGCCGTTGACCTTGATGTTTTTCACAAGCCCGGGGTTGTTACCTGTTTTGAAAGTCATTATAGGGCGAAGTGACGGAGTGTTGAACACGTTTACACGGAGATAGTGTCCGAAAAGCGGTGCAGTTTTGTAAACGTATTTTGTGGAGTAGAATATAGAGCCCGGGTTACCATCTATTGAAGAACTGCGGTTTAGGCGAATTTCGTTTGCGTATTCAGCAAAAGTGGTGTTGTTCGGACCATCTGATTTAAGTGAAATTTTTGATTTTTCAAGTTCGGACATCTGTTGCTCTTCCGTGCTTCTGCTGGAGGAAGTAAGTGATGTGATAGAATGAGAAACGTAGAGGTGTCTGTTAAAAGTGTTTGCAACCTCGCTCCACCATGGTACTGCTTTGGAATAGTCCGGGCTGGAGTTTCCAATAGTCCAATAAACTTGAGGAGAAATAAAATCGATGCTGTGGTCTTTAAGCCACTGAACAGGTTCGGAATAGATTCCGCTGAATTGCCAGTCACTGCCTGTAGGACATGCGGAGATTCCGTATTTTTTTGCTAATGAAGCATTTGTGCAGGCAATACCTGCGGGAGATATACCGAAAGATACCCATGGCTTAATACTATTTATGGTTTCATGAACGCTTTTCACCATGCGGTTTACGTTGTCGCGACGCCAGTCTGCAAGTGAAAGCGAGCCACCGCCTGTAGTATATTCATTGTATTGTTCTTCGTCTTGATTGGAGATTCCTTGGAGATAAAAATAGTCATCAAAAAGCACACCGTCAACATCGTAGTTTTGCACTATTTCTTTAATAATATCGCAAATACGTTGCGTTACTTCCGCTTTTCCGGGGTTAAGGATAGAAGAGCCATTAACGTCTATAACCCAATCCGGGTGTTCTGTGCGGTAGCAGCCTGGAAGTCCGTTCCACTGACCTGTTTGGGATTCGTAACGATAAGGGTTAATCCAAGCATGACATTCCATACCGCGTTTGTGACATTCGTCAACCACAAACTGCAGCGGGTCATAACCCGGGTCCATACCTCGCGTGGAAACAAGGTCTGATGACCATGGTTCATAACTGGATTTATAGAAAGCATCTGCTCTACCGCGAACTTGAAACATCACAGCATTGAAATTATTCTTCTGTAGGGAATCTAATAGGGTAATCATTTCAGCTTTCTGCTGTTTAATGTAATAATCTTTAGTAGATTGTGAACTACCGCTGATAAGTGAACTTGGCCAATCCAATCGCCACACAGTAGCGAGCCAAGTAGCACGAAATTCTCTTTTTACAGGGGTGTCTGCAGCTTTAGCCGATGTAATGCCCATTATTGCCAAAAGGCATAAAACAAGCAGGCTTTTTAATCGTTTCATAATTAGGTGTTAAATATTAGTATTTTATGTTACTTTTTTTCTATTTTTTCTCAATTTGCAAAATTAAGGCTTTTATTTATCACTTTCAAAGAATTTAACACTTCTTTTATTAAATTTAGATTTTTATAAGACAATTTTTGAGAATTTGGTAGCCCTTTTCAGTATATTTGCACATGCCAAAATCAAAAGTTGAAATTTTCAGAAAAAAATAAATACCATATCATGAAAAAACTAAAATTTTCTTTGTGCAGCAGTCTGTTTGCATTTTGTTTTGCAACATTTTCCGCTTTTTGCGTCTCGGCACAAAATGTATTTACCGCTATTGTAAATCCCGGAGAAGATGCCACTACTCAAGTGCGGATAAATTGGCATAGTGAGCTTGAAGCAAAGGATACTTATTTATATTACACATCAGCGGACGATACAGATTGGAAAAGTGCAAAACGTATTGAGCCGTTGAGAGAGCAATGCAATGTTTTTGATGGTATGTATTCCAAAACCGCAGATGGTGTGGATTACTATGAAAGAGCACGTTTTATCCGCAACGTAGCAGCTATCGACGGTCTGCAGCCGGGAACCAAATACATGTATCGCCTTGGCGAGACTTCTGTGGGTGATGTACGCTATTTCTCCACTCTTCCGGACACAGGAACGTGGACTGCCGCAATAATCTCCGACTTTCATGCCTATTCTCCTCTGCCGAACCGCACAAAGGCAGCTATGGATATGCTTGCAAAGTTGAAAGAAGTGAATGGTGAGGACTTTGATATGATACTTCATGTGGGTGACATTGCTGCGTGGGGAGGTAGTTATTCTTTTTGGAAAACGCTTTATGATGAGCCGTTTTTTCGCGGTTACATGTGGGCGGGAGTAAATGGGAATCATGATGATATGGACCGCACAAAACAGTACAATGGCAATCATTTTTTCAGAAATGTCAATGCCAATCCTCTTAACGGCTATAGCGGTCAGGAAGGGGTTTGCTATTACACAAAACTTGGTGATTTGCTCCTTATCTGCCTTAACAGTGAGGCTATGCGTTCTGCGGAAGGGCTTGAAAATGCTCAAAAATGGGTGAAAGAAGTAATTGCAAACAATCCGGCAAAATATACAGCGGTTATGGAGCACTATCAGTGGTTTTTCGGTGAACGGGGAAAAACTTCGCAGTATGAACGCTGGAGTAGTGTTTTTGATGAATGTAAAGTGGATTTGACATTGGGTGCAAATAATCATATTTATGTATCTACTCTGCCTGTTTACAATGGTGAAGTTGTGAATCCGGGTTGTGGCACTGTTTATATTCAGACACCGTCTGCCGACAATGAACGAGGAATGACTATGAGTGAACTTACAGATAATAAAAACCTTATTAAGTATCGGTGGACTGAAGGCGGAAACACAGTTGGAGCATTGCTGATGAAAGTAACTTCTGAGTGCGTAACAATTTCACTATATGACCGTTATGGCAATTTGAAAGATGAAAATGTGATATTGGCTCGTAAAAGCGAATGAAAAACCGGAGTATGCCTTTAATTTTTATGAATGACTAGTCCTAAATAAGCGTTACAAAATTAATACTTATTATCAGGACAAAAT
>SAMEA3663271__coassemble_418_pt1 | contig 13724 bp, 16 predicted proteins | sample SAMEA3663271__metabat2_low_PE_018 | metagenome-assembled genome bin SAMEA3663271 (sample SAMEA3663271) | pig gut metagenome | biome: pig gut; feature: pig-associated habitat; material: faeces | place: China | collected 2013
AATTCCCAGTGAATGGAAAAATTCCGTGATATTTGCACTCAGCGGTGCACCTGCGGTAGGGAAGAAATATCCGTTTTCAATACCCATCACTTTGCGTAGCGGCTTGAATATTCGGCTTTCCACAAATTTATATTGTAGGGCGAGTAGTTTTGGCACTTTGAGCCCTTTTGCGGCATATTGAAGATTTCTTTTTCTGCCAACGTGGAGTGCGTAGTTCACAAAAGCCTTTTTGTACCAAGGCATAACAGACATTTTGTCTGTAATTGTGGCGTAGGCTTTTTCCCAAAAGCGAGGTACGGAACACATACAGTTCGGGCGAACTTCGCGGAGTGATTTTGTGATGTCTTTTGGGTTATTATTTATCCACACCACAATTCCCATTGAAAGACAGAGGTATGTCCATGCTTTTTCAAATATGTGGCTAAGTGGCAGGAAGGAGAGTGATTCCCATTCGCTGCTTATAGGGAGGTCTTTTTCGTGGATAGCGAGTGCGGCGTTGAAATTGGCGTGGGTGAGAATGGCACCTTTAGGCTCGCCGGTAGTGCCGGAAGTATAGATAAGTGTTGCAATATCGTCTTCTTTAATTTCTCTTTTGCGAGTAGCAATATCGGCATCAAAGTTGCGAGACAATTCTTTTTGCACAAAATTGCGGAAAGTGAAATCTCCGTCTTGGACTTTTACGTCATCGTACGTCACAATGGTTTTAAGTCCGGGCATTTCCGCAGCTACGCTTTTTGCTATTGCGTATTGTTTTTCGTCTCCTACAAATAAAATAGATGCTTTGCTATCGTTTACGATGTACTTGACTTGCTCTGCACTACTTGTGGAATAAATTGAAACGGGAATTGCACGTACTGCGTATGCGGCAAAGTCTGAAATGAGTATTTCCGGACGGTTTGCGGAGAAAATGGCGATAGTGTCTTGCACGCCAATGTTTGAATCCAAGAGCCTTGCAGTCAAACTGTTTACTTGTTTGCTGAAATCACTCCAAAGTGTCGGTTCCCAGGTTGTTCCACCGGGGAATTTTTTATATTTAAAAGCCACTCTTTCCGGATTTTTGTCCAAATGATTGTCAATCAGAGTGGTGAGGTAATTATTCATACTCTATAATTTTTAGTTTCACATAGAGTCTCATTTTTACACCTTTATAATTACAGAGCCTCTAATTTTTTTTGCTATTTAGTCTCAAATAGCGGTGCAAAGTTACAAATAATTAGTCATATCATCAAAAGTTGTAACAGTTATTGTCTTTTATTGTCTTTTTTTGATGTTATAAAAAAAGATTGGGACTGATTTCTCAATCTATCCCAATCCGCTTGTTTTAATAGCCCTTTCGGGCTTCCTTAAATCTATGAAGAGTGTTGCTGTTTTATTGCAGTTTAGTTGTCTTGCGGTTCTAAACGAGCAGAGCCTTTTTTGCCTTTTTTGCTAACGCCGGATATTTTTCTTTTGCCGTCTTTATCGTGTTTGGACTTGCGTGAGCTGATTTCCGTGCGTTTACGTTCTACAATACGTTTTTCAATTTTGTACATTCGTTCTATTTGTGACGGTTTGAGTACGGTTTTGAATTTAGTATAGTAGTTTTCTCTAATATCCAGCATTTTGCGAGCGTGAGCCAGTCGAGACTTATTCTGTTCGTCTATTTGTTCTTCTGTGAGATTATCTATTTTGTCAGACTGTTTAACGCAGGTTTCCATAGTGGCGATAATATCTTTTTTGTAATCCACGTATACGACTTCAAATGCTTTTGCACTGTCTTCGCTGAGTTTGAGTCGTTTGGATATTACAGTTGCTTCACTGCGGAAATCTTCTTCAGTGGGTTTACGGGGTGTTCTTTTCTTTTCTGCAAAAAGGGTAGTGCAGGTGAAGATTGATATAAGTGCGAATAAGATTATCTTTTTCATAAGGCGTCAAAAAAAATAAATTAAATCAGTTAATAGTTAATGGAATCTGTTTCAAAAAAAATGTCATAATCTGCGATGTCCACAGCCTGCGCAAGCTGTTCGTCGCTGAGGGAAGATAGGTATGCGTCCATTGGGTCTATACTCACAGCCGGCACGGAGTTGTTGCCCAAAAAATAGACGGCACAGGTGCAAATTACGGCTAATGCCGCAGCTACAGATGCGATACGTTTCACCATTGTAAGTCTTTTGGACTTTTGCTCGTCAGCAATTTTGAGCAGGCGTTCTCTCTGATTGTCAAAGTATCCTTGAGGAACAGTGTAAGGCATCTTACGTCCTATTTTGTCAAAATCATCAATAGTGTTCATATTATATCTGTTTTTTGTCAGTTATTCAAAATATAGTCTGTAATTTTCTGTTTTGCAACGTAGTAAGTGGCTTTGAGTGTGGCAACTTCAGAGTTTAGTACGTTTGCTATTTGTTCGTATGTCATTTCCTCGTAGTAGCGGAGTTCAAAAACGTTACGTTGCCTTTCCGAGAGAGTTTGCAATGCTTTTTGGAATTTTAATTGCATTGCGTCATCGTAATCCACATATTGGGATTCCATAAGGTTGTTTGAAATTTCTTCCGTCAGTTCAGTCGTTTGATATTTCTGCGTTAGAAATCTGTTACATTCGTTTGCGGCAATCTTAAAAATCCACGCTTTTTCCGCAGCAGGTTCTTTAAGAGAATCAATATTTTTGTAAATACGTATAAACACCTCTTGTGTCACGTCGTCTGCGTCGTCATGGCTCACCACTCTGCGGCGAATGAACCAGTAAACAGGCTCGCGATAGGTATTCACAATGTGTGTGAATCTATCTTCTTTCTCGGATTTATGCCTGTTAAACGTAAACATTCTGCTTGTTTGCTGTCACTTTTTTTGTTTGTTACACCATTAAGACCTTTTCAAAATGCAAAAGTAAAAAATTTTTTCAAAAAAAATATTTGCAAAAAGTTATTGTCAATTCAGAAAAAAGACTTAACTTTGCAGTCGCAATCGCAATTAAGCGTTGGCTCGTTAGCTCAACTGAATAGAGCATCTGACTACGGATCAGAAGGTTACAGGTTTGAATCCTGTACGAGTCACAAAGGAAAATTGTTTGTGCATACATTTTTGTTCATTGGCTCGTTAGCTCAACTGAATAGAGCATCTGACTACGGATCAGAAGGTTACAGGTTTGAATCCTGTACGAGTCACTACAAAGGACGTTCGTGAGAATGTCCTTTGTTGTTATTAGGATACCTTATTTATATTTTTTAATAATAAAAATTACACTTATTTGGTGCAGAATATTTATCTTTGTACATTAAACGTAATGTGTAAATACAATAAAACAACAAATGTCATTAAATAAGATACTACAAACAGCTGTTTCTAAAGCAGTTAAAGAGCTTTATGGGATAGATGCGGCACCGGAAACAATAGTGCTGCAAAGTACACGTAAGGATTTTGAAGGAAACCTCTCAGTAGTGGTGTTCCCATGGGTAAAAGCGGCAAAAAAAGCACCTGAAGCAGTAGCGAATGAAATTGGTGAATGGCTTGTGAATAATGAGAAAGTGGTGGAGAGATTTAATTCCGTAAAAGGATTTTTGAATCTCGTCATCAGCCCTGCTTATTGGAATTCCGTGCTGTCAGAAATAGACAAGGCTGAAGATTACGGCAAAACAAAGGCTACGGAAAATTCTCCTCTCGTAATGGTGGAATATTCTTCGCCTAACACTAATAAGCCACTCCACCTGGGTCACGTCCGCAACAACCTTCTCGGTTTCAGCCTTGCGGAAATTCTCAAGGCTTGCGGAAACAAGGTTGTGAAAACGAATATTGTGAACGACCGCGGTATTCACATCTGCAAGTCAATGCTCGCATGGAAAAAATGGGGCGAAGGTGCCACTCCGGAATCCACCGGCAAGAAAGGCGACCACCTTATCGGCGATTTTTATGTGCTTTTCGACAAGCACTACAAGGCTGAATTGAAAGAACTTACAGCACAGGGTATGACTGAAGAAGAAGCTGAAAAGGCTTCTCCACTTATGCAGGAAGCACGAGAAATGCTCCGCAAATGGGAGCAGAAAGACCCGGAAATCCGCGGACTTTGGGAAATGATGAATTCTTGGGTATATGCCGGGTTTGACGAAACGTACAAGCGTATGGGCGTGGACTTCGACAAGATTTACTACGAGAGCAATACTTACCTGGAAGGTAAAGAAAAAGTGCTGGAAGGACTTGAAAAAGGTATTATGTACCGCAAAGAAGACGGCTCTGTTTGGGCAGACCTCACAGATGCCGGACTGGACCACAAACTCCTTCTCCGCAGCGACGGGACTTCCGTATATATGACTCAGGATATAGGTACTGCCAAACTACGCTATCAAGATTATCCTATCGACAAGATGATATACGTTGTAGGCAACGAGCAAAACTATCACTTCCAGGTGCTTTCACTTCTCTTGGACCGTCTCGGCTTCAAATGGGGTAAAGACCTTGTGCATTTCTCTTACGGCATGGTGGAACTTCCGGAAGGAAAGATGAAGAGCCGCGAAGGCACTGTGGTAGATGCAGATGACCTTATTGATGACATGGTGAAGACGGCAAAAGTGGTTTCTGCGGAACTTGGCAAGCTGGACGGACTCACGGAAGACGAAGTGAACGAAATCTGCGAAACCGTAGGACTTGGAGCACTCAAATATTTCCTCCTCAAGGTGGACCCGCGTAAAAATATGACTTTCAACCCGAAGGAATCTATCGACTTCAACGGTAACACCGGTCCTTTCATTCAATACACTTACGCTCGTATCCGCTCAGTACTCCGCAAAGCTGCTGAAACAGGGGTGACTCTGACGGATTTCTCTGCCGTGACTCCAAATGAAAAGGAAATAGCACTTATACAAACGCTTTCCGATTTCCCTGCAACTGTGGCTGAAGCCGGCAGAAGTTATTCTCCTGCTCTAATTGCAAACTACACCTACGAACTCGTGAAACAATACAATCAGTTCTATCACGACTATTCTATCCTCCGTGAAGAAGATGCTTCTGTACGCTCACTCCGTCTCACTCTCTGCGATGCTACGGCAAAGGTGATTAAAACGGCTATGAGCCTGCTCGGAATAAACGTGCCGGAACGTATGTAATCACACTCTGGTTTATATATAATCTTGACTAATTAAAAAAACAGTATTATGAACTACAACAATTATCAACCGCAAATGGACTACCGCTACGGTCGCACATTTGAAGAAGTCGTAAATTCCGTGATGAAAAGCGTTTATCTCAAAATGACATTCGCTATCCTCATCACTGCACTCATATCTATGGGTACAGCCTTTTTTGCACAAGGCTTTGCTCTGACTCTTGCTACTAATAATTGGGTTTATTGGGGGCTTGCAATAGCTGAAATAGGCGTTGTGATTTATCTCTCAGCCCGACTGAACACAATGTCCGCCACCACGGCATCACTCCTTTTCTATGTCTTTGCCATTCTCAACGGCTTGACTTTGTCGCTTATTTTCTACGCTTTTAATCTCGGCTCTATCGCTAAAACATTCTTTGTGACCGCAGGAGCATTCGGAGCAATGAGCGTATATGGCTATTTTACAAAAACAGACCTCTCAAAGTTCGGCTCAATCCTCGTGATGGCACTCTTCGGACTAATAATCTGCATACTTGTAAACCTTTTCTTGAATAGTTCTACTCTTGAATGGATTATCTCCGGAGTAGGTGTGCTTATCTTCACGGGACTTACTGCATGGGACACGCAGAAAATCAAGAGAATGGTGGAACTTAACCCTACTGCAGATGATGGCAGGCTTGCCACTATTGGAGCACTTTCTCTCTATTTGGACTTTGTGAACCTCTTCTTGTATCTGCTCCGTTTCCTTGGCAACAGAGACTAAAAACAGCGTGAAGATTTGCTATTGGCTATGGAAGAAAACAAAAATAGCGGTGAAAACAAGAGACTGTCGTGGTACAAACGCTTTGTATCGCTGCCGTTCATCGTATTCTTGCTTGCCGTGGCATATATATTACTTTTAAGTGACTATTCTATGTCGCAATACGCTGTGTATAAGGAGCGTATTGCGGTGCTTGAAGAAGAAATCAAAATCAGCACAGACACCTTTGACTACTATTTTAACCTTAACAATCAACTCCGAACCGACCCTGAAAAACTTGAGAAAATTGTGAGGGAAAAATACAGAATGCAACGTGAAAACGAAGATGTCTATGTGTTTGAATAACAAGATAAATGCTATGACAAAAGAGAAAAAAGAAAAACTTTTAATAACTTCTATGACTATCGGATTGCTCTTGATAGTTATTGGTACTTGTCTGCCCATTTTGCAGATAGATGCACCATATTTTTCAGGGCAGATATATAAGTATGTGTTTGCCGCCGGTGCTGTTGTCCTTGTGGTTTCACGTCTTTTCACAAAATACGAGGGCGACAACGACCGTGTGCGTAGGCTTTACAGGATTGAAGCCTGGAGTGCGATATTCTTTTGCGTAGCAGCATTCTTTATGTTTTACGACAACGCTGCTCGTGACTGGCTTGCATTTACTATTGCCGGAGGTGCAATCCAGATTTACACATCTATAATGATTCCTATCGCTTCCAAACGCTCTAAAGAATAAACGGCTGCAATGATTGACAAAAAAATACAACTTGAGCAACTTGAGGCTATTCAGAACTACGCTAAAACGTTTTCACAAGCAAAGGGAGAGTATCTGATTTGCTCCCTGAATATTGAGAACGATTTCTTGAACGAGTTTCAAAGCGATAGCGTTTGTTTTGACGGAATATCCTATGTCCTTGTCACAAGAGGTGTATTAAAAATGGTTATTAATACGGAGCAATACGTTCTGAATGAGGGTGCAATGTTCGTTACCGGTCCAAGTGCATTTTGCAAACTTCTGGAAGTGGATAAGGAGCAAGGTGCAGAGTTTTATTTTCTTTCTGTGTCAACGCAATTTATAAAGAGTATTAACATTGATATCAACGTGCTGCAAAATTCCCACCTCAGCCTTATGAAAGGGCCGGTCTTGAAGGTGAAAAATGAGTATTACGAACTCATTAGCAACTATTTGCAGATGCTTTACCTCAATGCCAAAATAAACTCACACCAAAACATTTATACTAAAAACATTTCCCGTTCACTCATTGCCGCACTCATTTATCAGCTTATGCAAGTGGCAGACAGTCTTGTGAAACCGGAAAATTCAGAGGCGGAAGACTCTCATAAAGCAGGCTCAAGGCGTTTTAACTATGTCCGTGAATTTGTAGAACTTGTTCACAAATATTACACTAAAGAGCGTTCCGTAGGTTTTTATGCGGATAAACTCTGCATTTCGCCCAAATACCTCTCCTTTATTATTAAAGATGTCACAAAGCGTTCTGCCGCAGAGTGGATTGATGAATACGTGATTCTTGAAGCAAAAAATATGTTGCGATTCTCCGGAATGAACGTTCAGCAAGTGGCTTATTCCTTGAATTTCAACAATCAGTCTTCCTTTGGCAAGTACTTCAAGCACCTCACGGGAATGTCGCCTACGCAATTCCAGAAATCTTAGCGGAAATCCGGTGAATTGACGGATTCGGGTATAATAAAAAATGTGCTACACCTTTTTTGAGATGTAGCACATTCTTTTTTGTGATATGCGGAATCGCTTATTTCAGAGCGGCATCAATCTTGCCGTAAAATTCTTCTTTTGTCATAAGTCCCACAGACCACTCTTTCACACCATTTGTGTTGATGAACAGTATGGCGGGAATAGAGTTGATATTCAGTTCTTCAGCCATTTCGCGGTGTAAATCCACGTCAACGGCAATGAACTTAACTTTACCGGCATAGTCTTTTGCGGCTTCTTCAAAAATCGGAGCAAATGCCTTGCACGGACCGCACCAAGTGGCGTTGAAGTCTATGATTGTGAGCTTTTCAGGATTTTCGTTTACGTCGTAAATAGCACCTTGCGGAAGGAAATATACTCCTTTCTCCTGTGTTTCAGACTTAGTGCCATCATCGGTCTTGTTGAGGCTTTTGCAGCTTGGCAGTGTGGCAATGAGTGCCATGACAACTGCCGTAAAGATGAATTTAAGCGATTTCATAATCATTAGAGAGCAGATGCAAGAGCTGCGTTTGTTTTGTGAACAGCTTCGGCACTCTTGTGGAAGAGAGCTTTTTCTTCTTCGTTGAGATTAAATTCAACGATTCTTTCAATACCGTTCTTGCCAAGGATACATGGAACACCGATGCAGAGGTCGCTTTCGCCGTATTCACCATCAAGGAGAGCAGAGCAAGAGATGAGTTTCTTCTGGTCGCCTAAAACTGCTGCTACAACTTGTGCTGCTGCTGCACCCGGAGCATACCATGCAGATGTGCCGAGGAGTTTTGTGAGAGTTGCACCACCAACCATAGTGTCTGCTGCTACTGCTGCGAGTTTTTCTGCAGAGATAAATTCAGATGCAGGAATACCGCGGTATGCTGCAAAACGAGTGAGAGGAATCATTGTAGTGTCACCATGACCACCGATTACGATACCTTCCACTTCCTTTGCGTTTGCACCGATGGCTTGGCTGAGGAAATATTTGAAACGTGCACTATCCAAAGCACCACCCATACCTATGATTTTGTTCTTTGGAAGTCCGGAAGTTTTGTGGATAAGGTATGTCATAGTGTCCATTGGGTTTGAAACGCATACGATTACGGCATTTGGAGAGTGTTTGAGTACGTTTTCAGTAACTGATTTTACGATACCTGCGTTTACACCGATAAGTTCTTCACGAGTCATACCCGGCTTACGTGGAATACCTGATGTGATTACTACAACGTCACTACCTTCTGTTTTGGTATAGTCGTTTGTAACACCGGTAAGACGAGTTTCAAGACCGAGGATATTTGCTGTCTGCATAATATCCATTGCTTTACCTTCTGATACGCCTTCTTTAATATCAAGAAGAACTACTTCATCTGCAATTTGTGAAGTTACCAATACATTTGCACATGTAGCGCCTACATTACCGGCACCTACTACTGTAACTTTTGACATAGTGTTTTTTAATTTGATTTTATAGGTTAAATAATTTTTGAGTCTTTTTTTGCCTGTGCCACTCATGGCATCTATCGTGTTGCAAATTTAGGCATAATTTTTCTATAAAACCATATTTTTATGGAAATATTTCTTTAATTGATGATTTTTTTCCTTAATATGTCGTTATTATGGTTTTTTTTCTCTTTCCGATATCGTTATTAAAATACTAACCCTACATTATCTACAAGCAGATTAAGTCCAATAGTGCCGATGTATGCTTTGCCACTGCCGGCAGATAGCATGATGAGCATGTGTGTAGGAGTGGCATCTTCTCTGTCCCAACCTGTTTCCACCACCTTCACCATTTTGCCTTTGCTGTTTGTGGCATAGTATGAGTCTTCCTCCGGAATTAGTCCCATATAACTTTTGTAGTCTCGGTGAGAAGTGATGTCGCCGTAAAGTACCGGGATTTCAAAGCCGTTTACCCAGCCGTTTGTGCTTTTGTTCAAGTGTAAGCGACCTGTGCCAACGCGTTTGGCGTGGATATTTCCGTCTTCGTCTTCAAATCTACGCTGGAGAATGATGTATGCCTCGGCACAGTCGTGACCTTTGTACGTTTTCTTTTTCCCGAAACCGCTGGAATATGTACGAGTGTCACCGTCCGGGATAGTGAGATTGTAGTCAAAACGGAGAGCCTTGGGGCGACGAGTGAATTTAATTCCCATTTCCATTTTGCTGTATGGGTCCGATGTGGATTTTATAGGCTCTATCATTTTACCCAGAAAAATGGAGCCTGCCACCACCACATCAATATTTATTATTCCTATAGCCTTGCAGTGCTCCATAAGGCAAGTCAGTTTGCAGCATTTGCCACCACCGTCTCTATTCTCCGGAAACACCGCATTTGAGCCTTTCACGATACCCATCACGTTTGCAAGCACGTTTGATGTTGCCCAGGGTGAGCCTCCCTTGTTTGTGTATGGAATATTGCCGGTAATAGATTCCGTAGGACCTATTTCGTAAAGTGTTTTCTTGTTGCCTCCAATAATTCGTGATTCCGGAATAGTGCGAGTAACCCAATTTTCAAAATCACCGAATTTAATCTTTTCAAAAGTTTGAGCCTTAGTGCCAAAAATGCTTGTAACTGCTAATATTATGGCAAAAATGTGAATTTTCATATCATTGTTATCTTTCTCAAATAAGGACTACAAAATTACTATAAATAATGTGAAATTTCACATCTATATGCCTTTAAGAATAGAAATAGTGGAAGATATGCCAATTTTTTCGTAATTTCGCACGTAAAAACAGTTAGGTTTATGCAGAAAAAAACTATTTGGGACTTGAATCGCCCTACAACGGAGGAATTTCGCCGCAGTGAAAAGAATCCCCTTGTGCTTGTTCTTGACAATATCCGCAGTCTTAACAATATAGGCTCTATGTTTCGAACGAGTGATGCTTTTGCCGTGAAATGCATCTGCCTTTGTGGCATCACGGCTTGTCCGCCGTCACCGGAAATTCATAAGACGGCACTTGGTGCTGAAGATTCCGTAGAATGGAAATATTATGATGATACCCTTGATGCAATTTCGGAACTTAAAGGCGAGGGTTACACTATTTGTTGCTTGGAGCAAGTGAAAGAGAGTGTCTCTTTGGAAAATTTTGAGGTGGATAGAGAAAAGAAATATGCCATAATTGTGGGGCATGAAGTGGAAGGTGTATCGCAAGCCGTGGTAGATGCTTCAGATGTATGCATAGAAATTCCACAGATGGGTATGAAACATTCTCTCAATGTCTCCGTTTCCACCGGAGTGGCACTATGGCAGTTCTTTAAGAAATTTTTGTGATAGAGATTTTTTTTGATTATGCCTTATAGGTAAACGCAGAATATTGATTGTGAAATTTTTGGGAAAACGCATTATTTTTGTATTCCAATTCGCAGAAGATTGCAAAAAAAATACGTCAGATTTTGAATTTTTAATAATTTGTAATACCTTTGCATAAAATAGCAGACATTAATGAGAGTACCAATCCATCATGAAGGCACAAATATCTTACTGACGTCACTGGCAATATTATTGTTAGTGAATGCGTTGGCGTGGTTTTTGGCTTATGATACCGCTGTAATCCCGGGGACTATCAGCGGAATAAGTGTTGTGTTTTATTTGTTGCTGCTGAACTTTTTTCGTTCTCCGAAGCGAAACTATGAGGGTGAGCGTGAAAATGCGGTTGTAGCGTCTGCAGATGGTAGGGTTGTGGCTCTTGAGGAGGTGTATGAAGATGAGTATCTCCACTGCAAGGCAATCCAGTTGTCTGTGTTTATGACGGTGTTTAACGTTCATGCGAACTGGTTCCCAACAGATGGAAAAGTTGTCTTTACGACTCATCATAAAGGGCGTTTCCTATCCGCATACCTCCCTAAATCCAGCACGGACAATGAACGCTCCACAATAGTGATTGAAACTCCTGCCAAGCAACAGATACTTGTTCGCCAGATTGCAGGTGCTATTGCACGCAGAATTGTGACTTACCCGGTTCCCGGTGATGATGCAAATATTGAGGACCATTTGGGATTTATCAAATTTGGCTCTCGTGTGGATATTTTTCTGCCGCTCGGAACGGAAATATTAGTTAAAATCGGCGACAAAACAGTGGGTGGCGTCACACAGGTTGCTCGCCTTAAACCGTAAGAAAAGATGATTAAAAGAATCATAAAATCCATTCCTAATACAATTACATCTTTTAACTTGATAAGTGGACTTATAGCCACTTATTTTGCTTTTAATTTCGACAAACCCATAGGTGATAGCGGTCTTTACGGCTATCATATCACATACATAGCAATAGCAGCTGCGGCACTTTTTGATTTTTGCGACGGACTTTCCGCTCGCTTGTTGGGTGCGTATTCCAATATTGGCAAAGAACTTGATTCGCTTGCGGACTTGGTGAGTTTCGGAGTGGCTCCGGCAATGCTTATGCTGAATATTTTGCTGAGTCAGACGCAAGGCAGTCCTGTTTCTTTCATTGCACTGTTTATCCCTGTGATGGGTGCTTTCCGCTTGGCAAAGTTTAATGTTGATGATACTCAGAAAACGTCTTTTTCCGGGCTTCCGATACCTGCAAATGCAATTTTTTGGATTGGTTTTGCAGAATTTACGTTGTCTAAGACGTATCCTTTGAGCATTTGGGTAAATGCAGTGATTATAGTCTTTGTGTCCTGCCTTATGGTGTCACGCATGAGAATGTTTTCACTCAAATTCAAAAACTTGAAATTCAAGGAAAATTTCTCCCGTTACGTTCTCATAATCCTTGCCGTTGTAAATGTGGTGTTCTATGGTATTCAAGGCTTTATGTGGACAATAATTTTCTACATACTTTTATCTGCAGTTTCCAGAAAATCAATAGAATAAAAGTGCCATGTGGTGGATAATACCTTTAATTATCCTGGGGGTAATAGGTTATCTCCTGTTCCCGATTATTAAAATACTTTTCCGGGTTCGCAGGCTTCAAAAGCAGATGCAGGAGCAGTTTGATGCTTTTAACAGACAAAATCAGTCGCCGGGCAATGAGTCTGACTATGACAATGAAGAACCGGAGAAGATTTTTGACGAGTCTATGGGCGAATACGTGGAGTTTGAGGAAATTGCGGAAGATGAATATTCGGAAGAAGATGTTTCGCAAACTTATACTGTTCCTCGTAACCGCGTGGAAGATGCAGAGTGGGAGGATATTAAGTAGAAATCTTGCTGCACTCGGCTTTACTTGTAGTTTTTCTTGAGTAATAACTAAATGTTTATGCCAATATTATGAACTATATACCTCAACTTTTTGACTTTTTTGAGCGTCTTGACGCAAATAATAATCGTCCTTGGTTTCAGGAAAACAAGGAGGAATATGACTATCTGCGAAATTGCTGGCTCAAGGATATTGACCGCCTTTTGGCTCTGATGAAGGAATGGGAGCCGGAACTTGCCGGTCAGTCTGCAAAAACGAGTGTATATCGTATTTATCGCGATACTCGTTTTTCGCCGGATAAAACTCCGTACAAGCGTTTTTTCTCCGCTGCGTTCAGTCCTTGGGGCAAAAAGACTCACCGTGCGTGCTATTATCTCCAAATGGGTGTCACGGACCCGGACAGACACATCAATTCCGGACTTTATGGTGGAATGTGGTGCCCGGATAGTGATATGCTCCGTAAGGTGAGAACAGCGATTGTGGATAATGATGATGAGTTTGAGGAAATTCTTGCAAATGAGGAACTTAATGCTCTTTTTCCTAACTTTGATTTAGGTACGAAGTTGAAAACCGTGCCTCGAGGTTTTGATAAGAATCACAAGTTTGCTGAGATTCTAAAACTGCGTGACATCGGCAAGTATTGTCCTGCGGGAGTGGAGTTTTTCTCGCGTGAGGACTGGGTGGAGGAAACATCAAGGCGTTTCCGACTACTAAAGCCGATGATTGATTTCCTTAATTACTCTATTGATGAATAAGAGCCTGTTTCATAATAAATGGTAAAAGCAAAAAGGTGGCTGAGAAAATACCTTAGAAACGATAAGCATTGGCTTCTTCCGTGCTTGACGGTTTTATGTGGCTCGCTACACGTCATTATATGTATGAGCATATCACCTCAATGACTATCTGCCTATGCTTTTTAATATTTATCACAAAAAGGCTCAAAAATGACCAGATATAAAGAAACAGGGCTGATTCCAAACGGAGTCAGCCCTGATTTTGCTGAAAAATTTTATAGTTTTATTTTG
>SAMEA3663271__coassemble_429_pt1 | contig 13313 bp, 11 predicted proteins | sample SAMEA3663271__metabat2_low_PE_018 | metagenome-assembled genome bin SAMEA3663271 (sample SAMEA3663271) | pig gut metagenome | biome: pig gut; feature: pig-associated habitat; material: faeces | place: China | collected 2013
GCCGCGAAGTATCTGCCAGCGTGGACTCTCCGGAATGATAAATATCACCAAAAAGAAGATTGCTGCAGGGAGCGTTTCCATTCCCAACATTCCACGCCAAACTTCGCTCACAAAAATCTTGTCAAAGAGGCTATCGCCTGCAGTTGCCGTCTCGGAATAGCCCAGAAGTCCGTAATTCACAAGGTATGCTCCAAGGAAACCTATTGTGATTGCCAACTGATAGCAGCTCACAAGACTGCCACGATACTTTGCCACAGCAAGTTCGCTGATATACAAAGGACATATGATAGATGCGATACCTATACCCACGCCACCTACAATACGATAAATGACGAGTTCATTGAATGTTACACTTATTGCACAGCCAACAGCGGAAACTGTGAAAAGAACTGCCGCTATTATCATAGAGCGTTTGCGACCGAGGAAGTCGCCCATTACTCCTGCGGAAAGCACACCGGCTATCGAGCCTACAAGTGCACAACCCACGTACCAGCCAAGGGAGATGTCATCTAAGGCAAACTGACTTGCCACCATATTTGTGGTGCCTGAAATCACTGCTGTGTCGTAGCCGAAAAGAAAACCGCCTAACGCTGCCACAACAGAGAGGAATATCAAATATGAGAAATTATATTGCTTCATTTTTTACAGTTAATTATTTTATTTGGAGCACTCGGAGTGCTCTAAATGGTCTGATTTAGATTCCAAAGTATTCTTTGTACCTGTCGTAAAGGTGTCCTGCCTGGAGATATGCGGACTGCGGACTCATAAAATGGCTGAATTCAAACGTGATAGCCTTGTCGTAGCCGGCACGTTTTGCCGCTTCAAGTTTCAGACGGAGTTTGTCAAACTTAATCGGGAAGAAACGGATAGGCATATCACGGTCAAAAGATTCTGCATTTGTCCAGCACTGCATGCCATACTTGTCTGCAAGACGCTTGTTTACTTCAAAGAAGGCATCAAGCTCGTCATAGTCAATCTGTCCGTCCTGGAAAGCACAAGCATCTACAACATCGTGGATACCATCAAAAATTTCGTCCCATTCTTTTTCATGCTGTTTTACGGAAACGGCATCGTCTTTCGTCAGTGCACTGCCTGATGCCATAACAGCTTTTTTGCCGTCAATCCACGGGGATATAAACGTTGGCAGACCGCCGGAAACATCTTTACACTGTTTGCCAAGCTGGTGGAAAGCACCAATCGCACCTTTTGTGGCACGGCTTATTTCACCGCTTATGTACCAGCCTTGGAAACTCTTGTGCTTGCTGCCATAGTTTTCCCAAACTTCGTCTATAACGTACTTGTTATCTTCCACTTCCCATGTCATATCACCGGTGTCCCAGTAGCGACCGGAATCGTAAAGACCAAAGTAGAATTTCATATCATACTTGTCGGCAAGAGTGAGAAACATTTCCAGCAAGTCCTGTGACGGGCGGTAGCAACCTTTGCCAAGGAGGTACGGAGAATTAAAAGTAATAAATTTGCGATACCCGGAACGTATCATTATCACTGTGTCTATTCCTATCGCTTTCATGTGTTGGAAATCACGGTCCCATTCTTTCACACCCCAGTTCTGGTGAGGAATATCGTGAGAAATTTCATCAAGGAAAGTACCGGTGATTTTAAGTCCTTTGTTTTTATCCACCAACCAGTAATTGCTGTTGTCTGCATCAACTGCAATTTTTGCTTTTTGCTCGTCGGTCAATTCATCTCTTGTTGCTCCAAGTACTGCAGGAGTTGCAACTGCCGCTGCACCAATCACTGCAAGGTCTTTTAAGAATTGTCTGCGGTCTGACATGATATTATGATTTTTTTTAATGGATATTAGAAATTAGTTTTATATGGTGTCATCAATAGATTTTATTATTTCATCAGTTTTCCCGTGATATCAATTTCACGACTGAAAGGATTGAAAAGGCAATCAATAAGCACAGCAAAATCGCCACGTGTAAGCACCGTGGTGTCAAGGTCCACTACGTGAGCGGTTTCTATTGCTTTTGCCATGTCTTGAGGGAGGTTTTTAAGTCCCGCGCAAAGATTTATTTCCTCTGCAAGAGCCTTAAAGTCTGCAAGTGTCATCGCCACGTGCTCCGTGGAGAGTTTATTCAAGGTATAATACTCTTTAAGTCCTTGAATTTCATCAAAATATACTTTATCGTTTACGTTAAGCCATGTTTGGTTTGCCCAACCTTCATTTCTGCCTTCCGCCTGTAGAATACCGGTAGCACCAATTCTCTGGTAAGCGAGGAATCGAGAAGACGTTTTGTCAACATCAAGGTATGGAAGCAAATATCCGCCTGCCTCCAGCACCGCTTTCTGCACATCGCGGACAGTGACATCTTCCACATTGCAATCATACTTCACAGCAAGTGCCGCAAGAGTTCCGGCAGCAGTACCTATCTGCATCACAACCGGTTGCAAACGTGTTGTGCCATTCACTATATTAGAAACGGAAATGGATTTTTCCGCCACAATAAAGTTGCTGAAATCACCTTGAGGAAGAAGCGTCCCAAGTGGCAAGCCAAAAGAAGGAACTGCATGGAAATAGAGGTTCGGCAGTTCTTCTTCACCTGTGTATCTCGCATGATGGTGGTCCACAGCATAGTCGCCCACTGCTATTGCGGTTCTGTAAAGCGGTTGTGACTGTGAATAAGGCTCGCTGATATGTGGGAGGGTAAATCTCACCTTGCCGTGAATACGTCTGCTTTCACGGTGATATGGGATAAACGGAAGCAAATCTTCCGTAGGAAATTCATCGTCTGCAAGTCCGAGTGTATTCATGCCAAGTTCCGTCTGCATAAAATACACAAAACCGAGCGTAAAGTCCTTGGCATATTGCAGAGCCGCAGTTCTTTCGCCGGGTGTCATATCAAGCAGGTTCAGATAGTAGTCATTGCCTTCTATCGGCCAGTTTATCATATACTTGGGTGTGCTACCGGGAAGTTTGCCGTAAGTAAGCATCTTTTCCGGCGTCCACATTCTATCGGGTTCAGAGGGATTTGTGCACTTATCGTTTATGCAGCAACACGAATAGTTGTCCGGATTGTACGTGTGTGGCTCTACGGGGGTTTGCGGCGCCCCATAGTCTTTTAATATAGCCACATACGTCAAATCCTGTATGATACCGTTACCCGTCTCGGGTGCGATATCCTCGCCGGTTGCATACCGGCTTTCCATACCAACGTCAAAAGTAACACCTAAGCCCTTGGCTACATCGCCAAGTTCCGTGGCGTCTATAAGAACTTTTGACACAAATTCAAACGTTCCATTTTCATCTTTTAAGATGCAAACCCACTTGCCGCCCACTTTCTCCACCGAAACCGGAACAGCGTTTAATAAAACTCTTACATTATTTTGCTGAGAAATTATATTTGTCAAAATTTCGTTCCCTACGTGCGGCTCGTAGAGCACATTGCTCACCCAGCCTGTCTGCAATGCCGCTGCACTGCCGTAATGCTTTACAAGAGCATCATAAAATTCGCCCCAAAAACCTGCACGCAGATTATAGTTGCCGTCTATAGCACTCACGCCTGCAGCAGTCAACATTCCACCTACCCACGACGTAGGCTCTGCCAAAAGTACACTCGCTCCGAGACGTGATGCCTGTACTGCCGCCGCTACGCCTGACGCACCTCCGCCAACCACCATCACATCGTATTCGCTTTGCTGGCAACGTGCTTGCACACAAGACATTAAGCACAACAGCAAAACAATAAATTTTGTTATGACGTATTTATTAATGTGGTTAAACATTAGGGTTATCAGTAAGTTTGGAACGTTTTTTAGTATTACATTTGCAAAGGTATGTACAATTTTATTAATAACAAAATATTTTATAAAAATTTTTAATAATAAAGATAATATTTAATTATTATGTTTAAAAACATAGTTTTGAAATATAAAAATATATGTCATGAGCACCGGAAACGCTATTCCTGACGGCAACAAGTTTTGAATTAGAGATTACTGCAAAAAGCGGTATCACCCGCTCCGTTATCTATGTATTTAGAGCCTATCTCAAAAAAAGAACATAAAAGCAGATACAAAGTGGCAAAGACTTCGAGGCTGCATAATGCAAAAAAGAAGCCCCGAAGACCTCGGAGCTTCTTTGATAGTATTTATATAATGTGTATATTCTATGCTTTTATTACAACTATTTATTAGCAAAATTTTGAGAAATCCGCATTTTGCATATTACCCGTTTCACTGAAAGCAGTGTGGAATGCCATAGCGGCAGCAAGAGTGTGAGGTGTTTGACCACCTTTGCCGAGTTTGAGATAATCCCAAAGGAGCTGCTTGTACATCGGGTTCACACAGTTTTCAATGATAGTTTCCGCTCTCTGAACAGGGTCTTTCGCACGGAGGTCCGCAACACCTTGCTCGGTGATAAGAATATCCACGGAGTGTTCCGAGTGGTCTGCATGTGAAACCATAGGAACGATGTTACTGATAAGACCACCTTTTGTGATAGAAGGACAGGAGAAAATAGAAATATAAGCGTTACGGGTAAAGTCACCTGAACCTCCTACACCATTCATCATCTTTGTACCGAGCACGTGTGTGGAGTTAATACCGCCAAAGATGTCTGCTTCAAGAGCAGTGTTCATGGCGATAACACCTATACGACGGATAACTTCAGGATTGTTTGAAAGTTCTGCCGGACGGAGCACGATTTTATCGTGGAAATAACTCAAATCCTTGAACAGAGATTCTTCTACATCGTCGCTGAAAGTCATGGAGCAAGTGGAAGCAAAAGTACATTTGCCCTTCTTCATAAGTTCAAGCACAGCATTTTGCATCACTTCCGTGTACATCATAAACGGAGGAAGTTCTTTGCTTTCGCCAAGGTCATAAAGCACGGCATTTGCTACATTACCCACACCGGACTGGAGCGGAAGGAATTCCTTAGGCAGACGTCCTGATTTATATTCATGAAGAAGGAAGCCTACAACGTTTGCACCGATTTGCTTTGAAACTTCATCTGGTTCCGTAAATGGTTTTACACCGTCAAGGAAATTAGTGCGTACAATGCCCACAACCTTTTTGGGGTCAACTTTCAGAGTAGGACGGCCGATTTTGTCATTAGCCTTGTAGATAGGAATTTCGCGGCGGTGTGGAGGGTCTTGAAGCATATAAACATCGTGCATGCCGTAGAGTGATTTTGGGAGAGCTTCATTAAGTTCCACTATAATTTTGTCGGCAAGAGCAGCGTATGTAGGAGTATTACCAAGGCCTGTTCCGAGGAGAATCTCACCATCCGGTGTGATATCGGCAGCCTCAATAATAGCGAAGTCCATTTTTCCATAGAATCCGTACCTTATTTCCTGAGCCATTTCAGAAAGGTGACGGTCAAAGTAGTGTGTGTCGTGAGAGTTGATGCGTTTACGCAAATCAGGAACATTCTGATACGGAGCACGCATATTAATTGCATTCGCTCTGGAGAGAGCACCGTCTGCATGGTCGCTGGTGGAAGCACCTGTGAAGATGTTAACCTTGAATGGGCGGCCTGCCTCATGTTCGCTTTCAGCCCTTTTTGCCAAAGCTTCAGGAACAGCCTTCGGAGTGCCGGGAGCAGTAAATCCGGAGAAACCGATAGTAGCTCCATTATTAATCATTGACGCAGCTTCTTCTGCACTGATGAAATTGAATGACATAATTTTTTTGGTATAGATATAATATTTTGTGAAATTTTTTGATTATTTACCACACAAATTATTTGTGTCTGAGGATTGGTTTTCGTAATTTTGCACAAAAGTAATGATTTTGTACCAAACTGCAAAGACATTCTTGCTTTTAAGTCCAAAAAATAGGTAAAAATGAATAATAATTTCTCCGGCAACGATGATTGCCGCAAACTTTATATTGAAACTTATGGCTGCCAGATGAATGTGGCAGACAGCGAGGTCGTAGCCTCAATCTTGGGCATGGCAGGCTATTCCCTGACGGAAAACATTGAGGAAGCAGACGCCATTCTCCTGAATACTTGCTCTATCCGCGACAAGGCAGAGCAAAAAATTGTGTCTCGACTGACATTTCTCGCTTCACTTCGCAGAAAACGCGGTAAAAAGCACAAACTGATTGTGGGAGTTATTGGCTGTATGGCTGAGCGTGTAAGGGAAACGCTCATCAATAATCACGGTGTTGACGTAGTTGCCGGTCCGGACAGTTATCTGGACTTGCCAAATCTCTTTGCCGCAGCGGAAAAGGGAGAAACTGCAATAAACGTAAAGCTCAGCACCACGGAAACGTACCGAGAAGTTATCCCCGTACGCATCGGCCCCAATCCTATCAGCGGTTTTATCTCCATAATGCGTGGCTGCAACAATTTCTGCTCATACTGCATTGTGCCTTACACTCGCGGCAGGGAAAGAAGCCGTGAGGCGGAAAGCATACTGAACGAACTGACAGACCTCCGCAAACGCGGATTCAAGGAAGTGACACTGCTGGGACAAAACGTGAACTCATACAAGTACACAAGTGCAGACGGGACCGTGATTACATTTCCTAAACTTCTGGCTATGGTGGCGGAAGCAGCACCTGATATGAGAGTGCGTTTCACCACATCTCACCCCAAAGATATGAGTGATGAAACAATAGATACTATTGCCAAATACCACAACATCTGCAATCATATTCACCTCCCGGTGCAGTCCGGCAGCAATTCCGTGCTGAAAAACATGAACCGCAAATACACTCGTGAATGGTACTTGGACAGAATTGCCGCTATCAAGAGAACAATTCCGGACTGCGGTATCTCTACGGATATGTTCACAGGCTTTTACAACGAAAGCGAGGAAGACTTTGAGCAGACGCTCTCACTCATGCGTGAAGTGGGGTTTGACTCCTCCTTTATGTTTAAGTACTCTGAACGCCCGGGCACACTTGCATCTCGCGAAATGAAAGATAACATTCCGGAAGAAGTGAAAATAGACCGCCTGAACCGTATGATTGCTCTGCAAAATGAACTCTCGCTTGCTTCAAACAAAAAAGACGTGGGCAAAACTTTTGAAGTTCTTGCAGAGGGTGTATCAAAACGCAGCACTGCACAAATGGTGGGACGTACCCAACAAAATAAAACCGTAGTGTTTGACAAAGGCAACACAAGGGTGGGCGACTTGGTAAACGTCACTATTGATGAGGTTTCCTCCGCAACACTTATAGGACACTTAGTTCGCTAAGCTCCTTCAGTTCAGTACAAAAATCATTCAAAAATCTGCGACCTCATTTTTTAACTTTCTTTATAAAACAGGCTCTTAACTATGAGCAGTGCAAAACTATATTTATTCCCCGTTCCGCTGTCAGACAACACCGTGCAAAAAGTGCTGCCGGGCTACAACACTGAAATTTTGCGACAAATCAAATTTTTCATTGTGGAAAATATCCGTTCCGCTCGACGTTTCCTCAAGTCCTGCGACAAGAGCATAGATATTGACACTCTCACCTTTTTCACACTGAACGAGCAGACAAAACCACATGAATTGCCGGACATGATTCGTCCGCTGAAAGAGGGAAACTCTATGGGAATAATCTCGGAGGCAGGTTGCCCCGCAATAGCAGACCCGGGAGCAGACATAGTGGCAATAGCACAAAAAAACGGAATAGAAGTGGTGCCGCTCGTAGGCCCTTCAAGCATAATAATGTCGCTTATGGGTTCCGGTTTCAACGGTCAGAGTTTTGCATTCAATGGCTATCTGCCTATTGACAAAGCGGCTCGACAAGCAAAACTGAAAGAAATGGAACGTAGAATTATCCGTGAAAGACAAACCCAAATTTTTATTGAAACTCCATATCGAAACAATAAACTGATAGCGGAACTTGCCTCCACCTTGCCTGCAAATCTCCTCCTGTGCGTGGCTTCAGACATCACAGGTGAAAAACAAAACATATCCACTCGCAAAATTTCCGCTTGGGCAAAAGCAAAATACGACTACGACAAAATCCCATCTATTTTCCTTATTTATTCCGAATAAAAAACACCTTGATTTAATTATGCCGAAAATAAAAACAGATATTTACACACCTTCGCTTTTTGATTTCCTTGAGAAAGAAGAGCCCAAGTCTGCACAAACGCCGCAGAAAATGTTTTTCATGTCCTTTGGAAGTGGAAGTAGCGGAAACTGTGAATACTTCGGCGATAAAAAGACAGGGATACTAATTGATGCCGGTGTAAAACCGGAAGACGTGGTGCCGGTTCTCAAGAAATACGGCATTTCCATGAGCGGAATAAAAGCCATACTCATCACTCACGACCATGCAGACCATGTTCGATACGCTTATAAATTCGCTAAAAAATACCCCCACATCTCCATAGTTTGCACACCTAAGTGCCTTAGTGGCATATTCTTACGCCACAGCCTTACCACAAGGCTCAAAGACTATCACAAACCCATTTTTATTGAAACTCCTATCACAGTGGCAGGATACAAAGTGACGGCTTTCACCACCATGCACGACGGTCGCGACAATGTGGGCTTCTTCATTGAGGCGGGCGACAATATTAAATTCGCCGTAGCCACAGACTTGGGCTGCATCAGCGAGCGTGTGGACTACTATCTCCGACAAGCCACACACATTATGCTTGAATCAAACTACGATGAATACATGCTCACTCACGGACGTTATCCGCTTCATCTGCAAGCAAGAATAATGGCTGACAATGGACATCTGGACAACAAAGTGGCTGCAAAATACGTTGCAAGCATATATTCGGAAAAACTTTCGCACGTTTTCCTTTGTCACCTCTCAAACGACAACAACACGCCGGATAAAGCGGTTGAAGAAATGCGAACAGCACTCACTGAAGCCGGTATCACTATGGGCGATGCTTCAGATTCACTGGAGTCTCGCAATGCAAACCTGCAAGTGGCACCGCTCCCACGTTTTGAACCAAGTCCGCTATACGTCTTTCTCTAACAAAAAACGGCATAACACAAAAGGAGAGCGTAACCATCACGGATATGCTCTCCTATTTTTCACACTCTACTTAGTTTATCGAGTGATAAACTTCAATTTATCAATGTAAATTTATAATTGGAAATTTACAACATTTTGTTACAAATGCGTGCAAAGATATATACATATTTTCATTCCTGCAAGCATTTATACGAAAATTTGCCATTATTTCCTGTAATAGAGTTGAAATATGTAAATATATGCGAATATTCATTCTTTTTTCCACCCTGTGCCGGCGGCAACAAATGCCGTAAGTGAGCCTATAACGAGTATTACCGCCGCTACAACGAGTATATCCGTAGGGTCAACAGCAACGGGATAAACATCAATGGAAAGATTTGCATTTTCCGAAGCAGTAAGTTTGATAATTCCGCAATACTGTTGCAAAAGCGACATTGCCAGCCCGATAATAATACCTATAATTCCTCCGGCAACGCTGATAAGCCACCCCTGTATCACAAAAATACGTCGTAGCATAGCAGGTGTTGCACCCATAGCACGCAAAATATCCATATTCGGGCGTTTGTCAATAATGAGAATAGAAATTGTGGATACTATATTAAAAGATGCAATAATGAGTATAAAAGCAAGCATAAGAAACGTGACCCATTTCTCAATGGCTATCATCTTAAACGATTCTTCCTGCTGCCGAATAGCCGTTTTTACCACAAAATCATCTCCCAAGGCAGCAGCAAGTGTTTTCTCCACTTTTTCCGGTGTTGGAGTATAAACATTTAGTGCACCGGCAGTTACGGAATCCAAGTCCAGCAGACGGCGTACCATATCAATAGGCAGAATCACTATATCCGTGTCGTATGTATCCTGCATCACTTGATAGACGCCCACAGGCACAAAAGTATCCGAGCGGAAGGAGGCTGTAGGGTTCGCTGTGTTTATCCGCCCCTCGCGTTTGGGAACAAAAATATCCACCGCCGGTATTTCCTCACGATGAAGATTGATATCTATAGCCACACCCACACTCAAAATGGCATAATTAGCAATCTCATCAGACGTAGCATTGCCGTCTATTATCACATCGTCAAGGCGTGCATTTTTTGCGAAAGAAGAACTGACACCCATTATATTCACAGGTATTTGCACGCTTTGCGTTGCAGCTAAAGCCTGCTGAGCCACTATCGGCTCTACTGCTTTCACTCCCTCAATGCCGTAAACAATATCTGAAACGGAGTCGCAATTACTGATAGTACTCCCTTGTGCCGGAGTGATTTGCAAGGGTGGTGCAAGGTGCGATAACTGTCTCTCCGAAAGTTCAGCAAAACCGTTAAACACAGATAGCACCACAACCATTGCCATAGCAGCCACGGCAACACCGCCAACGGATATCATAGAAATGATATTCACGGCATTGTGCTGCTTGTGTGAAAAAAGATAGCGGAGTGCTATTTTGAGTTCCGGTCGCATAGTGTAATCGTATAAAGAAAACATTTGCCGAGCATAGAAAGAATTGCAGGCAAACGTTATAGATTATGCTTCCCGAGTGTTTTCACTATTTTCTTCCTTAACGTCTTTTTTAAGCAGATTGTCTATATTCTGAATATAGTCCAGAGAATCGTCAATATGGAAGAAGAGTTCCGGTGTTTTGCGAAGCTGATACCTCACCTTTGCGGCAAGTTCATAGCGGATTGACTTGGAGTTTTTGTTTACATTGTCAATTATCAACTGTGCCTTGTCTGAAGGAAAAACGGAAAGATAGGCACGAGCGATACTCAAGTCCGGAGATACACGCACTGCACTCACGGAAACAAGTACACCATGAGTTTTAGCCGTCTGTATTCGGAAAATCTCGCTCAACTCTTTTTGGAGCAGTCTTGAAATTTTTGCTTGTCTTGTGGATTCCATTAATATCAATTATTTTTCGGTGCAAATTTACACAAAATAAACGAGATAATGCCATTTTGCATGGTTTTGAGAAAAGAAATATAATAAAACAGCGCAAAAATACGTTATTAAAATACAAAAATATCTATGTAGAATATTTAATACAACCCTTAAGACAAACATGAGCCCGACAAAAAGATACGGTCGCTATATATTTCCTATAACCGCAATCATTGATTTTATTGTTCTTAATGTGATGCTTTTCCTGGTGCTACATTTTACGAACAATATCACAGATTCGCTTCGTATCAGAGCAGTTTTCCTCTGTGCAAACGTGGCATATCTCCCCACTTTGCTCATATACCTCTACGATATACACTCCGTGCGAGCCATTCACCTGGACAGAATTATCAGTATAGCAATAAAATCCGTATTTTTGCATTTCTGCTGCTTCGTGGCACTGCTTTACATTCTCAACGCCAGAATCCCAACACAACCGCTGGCATATTTCTATGCCGCATACTTCGTAGTATTCCCAAGCACATGGGCGATATGTCGGTTAACACTAAAACACTATCGCAAAAGCGGTTACAACTATCTTAGAGTAATTATTGTGGGTACAGGGGAGAATGCGGAACGAATCACATACTCGCTCCTCTCAGACCAAGGATTCGGATACAAAGTATTAGGCTTTTTCGGAGCCAAACCCGGTGACAATTTTAAGTGGAATTACCTTGGCAGTGCGGATATGCTGGAAAAATACGTGGAACAAAATGATGTGGACGAAATTTATTTTGCCGTTGACAGCATAGATGAAGATTGCATGGCAGACGTGATTCGAATTGCGGAAAAAAACGTAATCAAATTTCATTACGTCCCATACATCAACAAATACATAGAACGCAATTACGAACTCACACTTATCGGCTCAATACCCGTGCTTTCTCTCCACCCCACCCCACTCTCCAATCCTTTCAACAGGTTCGTAAAACGCACATTCGACATTGCCTTCTCCGGTACATTCCTTTTAATATCTCCAATAATTTTTATTCCTATCGCAATAGCAATAAAACTATCTTCACCTGGACCGGTTTTCTTCAAACAAATGCGTACCGGATACCGTGGTAAACCATTCCTTTGCTGGAAATTCCGCACAATGAAAGTAAACGACTTGGCAGACAAGATTCAAGCCACGGAAAATGACCCGCGTAAAACAAAAGTGGGCGATTTTCTACGCCGTTCATCGCTTGATGAATTGCCACAATTCATCAACGTATTCCTCGGTGATATGTCTATAGTGGGACCGCGTCCGCACATGCTCAAATGCACGGAAGACTACAGCAAACTCATACAAAACTATATGGTTCGCCACACCGTAAAAACCGGCATTACCGGTTACGCACAAGTCAACGGTTATCGCGGTGAAATAAAAGAAGTTTGGCAGATGGAACGTCGTGTGGAATGTGATATTTGGTACACAGAACACTGGTCTTTTCTCCTGGACCTCAAAATTATATTCCGCACTATCACAAACACAATCAAAGGCGATAAAAACGCATATTAGAGTCTCCCCTCTCATAGCCCGAATAACAAATGTTATATAGGCTCTTATACCGTCCATAACTAAAACGTACAAGAAAAATATATGACTTTTTTGGGAAACCAATCCAAAAAAGTCATAACTATTATGGGTGCAAGACAGGTAGCTAAATCCACTCTACTGCAAATGCTATTTGGAGAACGAAAAGAAGTGATGTGAATGAATGGTGACGAACCGGACATTCATGATTTTTTCAGCAATATGACATCTACACGACTGAAAGCAATTATCGCCAAATGCCCCGCATCCTTCCTCGCAACTTATCAAAATGCGGACTACAAAGTCATAACACCGGGAAACATTGAGGAATTTTAATTGAATAAAAAAAACTCCTTTTAAAATAAAAAAATGAGGCTGTCTAACAACTGAAGTGCACTCCAAAAGTTTTTGTCTAACTTTTGGGGTGCAGTTCATTACGACACAGCCTCGCCTTCATTGGAGTGAGCGGAAGTATTACTATTTGATAATGCCTTTCTCGGTAGTCTTGTTGCTGATATGTGATTATCCAAGTTTCACACTTCAGCCTTTTTCATAAAAAATGGTCGGAGATGTATTACAACCTTATGAACTGCCATACTCAGCAAGATTGTAATGAAATATGTCAATATGACAAACTCACCACTTGACAGATCCGGGAAATAATGAGCCAATGCCGACATAACCCATACATGGGATAGATATATCTCATACGAAATACTCCCAAGTAACCGAGTTATTCTATTTCCAATTTCAAGTCTGCGGATCAATAACAGCACCGTAATTACCAATGACTGTCCTAAGACAACTTTCAACAGGTATCCACCCCAGAAAAATATATTTTTGTACCCCTTGATGTAAAGAAGCCCAAGAATAATACTTAGTATTCCGAAAAAACAGAGTTTTGTTATAGTATATTTTCCCATCCAAGCATTAATCTTATCAAAGA
>SAMEA3663271__coassemble_440_pt1 | contig 13031 bp, 8 predicted proteins | sample SAMEA3663271__metabat2_low_PE_018 | metagenome-assembled genome bin SAMEA3663271 (sample SAMEA3663271) | pig gut metagenome | biome: pig gut; feature: pig-associated habitat; material: faeces | place: China | collected 2013
AAGTGAGCAGTATGTTCCCCACTTAAGTTTGCCGATGTTGAAACAAGCGGACGACGAAGTGCACGGCACAATTTTTGCGAAAATTCATCAGTTGTTACTCTGATGCCTATACTTCCGTCTTCCGCAACGAGTTCTCGTGCAACGTTTCTTGCACCATCATACACAATTGTGGTAGGACGGACAGCAACATCTATAAGTTGCAATGCGACTTCCGGCACTTCCTCTACATACCTGTCAAGTTTTTCCGGGGAATCCACAAGCACAATCATAGCCTTGCTATCGGCACGTTTTTTTATATCAAAAATGCGTTTCACGGCATCACTGCGGGAGGCATCACACCCTATTCCCCATACAGTATCCGTAGGATATAATATCACCCCTCCGCTCTTAAGAACATCAAGTGCGGCAGATACATCTTCTTCAATATTCATAACGTCTTTCGCCATTTCACCGCAAAAGTAGTCACAAAAATTCAAAAAGTCACAAATCTTCCTACATTTTTTTCAACACATATTAGCATTTTTACTTTCTGATAACATTTATTTTACTTTATAATAGACCTTATTTGAATTAAAATGAGTATTTTTGCAAGAAAAATAGCAATAGATGAAATTTCTAAGATATATAACAATATTTATTCTCTTAACACTCCCTTTTACAGGATATACTCAGATAAATACAGAGCAAGTTCTCCGTGTGGGACAAAATGCCCTGTACTTTGATGATTATATGCTCTCTATTCAATATTTTAACCAAGTAATTCAAGCAAAACCATATCTTGCTCAGCCATATTTTTTCAGAGCTATCGCAAAATTGAACCTTGAGGACTATGCCGGAGCAAAAGATGATGCAACACTTGCTATAGAACGTAACCCTTTTATCACTGATGCATACGAAGTTCGAGGAGTAGCACTCCAAAATATGGGACGACTTGAAGAAGCTGTTGCCGATTATGACAAAGCTCTTTCCATGCTCCCGGAAAACAAGGGAATACTTTTCAACAAAGCTCTTGCTGAAGAAGAACTTAAAAACTACGACATTGCACAGGAATGTTATACACAACTTCTTAAAGCTCACCCACGTTTTGACAGCGGATATATTGGTCGTGCCAGACTATATCTTGCTCAATGTGACACGGTTTCCGCACTTGCAGACATTGATAAAGCCATTGAACTGAATAAAAACGCTATCAATGCATACGTTATCCGAGCTGATATCTCAATAAAACGAGAGAAAGACTATCAGCGTGCACTTGAAGATATGAATGAGGCAATAAAACTTCAACCTCACTATGCCGGTTTTTTTATAAACCGTGCGTTCTTACGATATAACCTCGATGATTATTTCGGTGCAATGGCAGACTATGACTATGCAATAAGTCTTGACCCCACAAATGTTGTCGCATACTTTAACCGAGGCCTTCTCCTTGCTGAAGTTCATGGCAATGACCGTGCAATTCAAGATTTCTCCAAAGTATTGCAAATAAATGCAGATGATTATCGTGCACTCCTGAACCGTTCCCTTTTATATGAAGAAACCGGGAATTATAAACTTGCCATTGAAGACATAAACAAGGTAATAAACCAGTTTCCTGATTTCTATGGCTTATATTTCTCAAGAATGGGTATTTATGAAAAAATGGGAGACAAGATAAATGCAGAGAAAGATTACAACAAAGCAATGGCTCTTTCCAAGCGAATTGATGAAATTGCAGAAAAAGGTAGAGAAAAAGCACATAACGATAGTATTGAGACTGCACGACAAGAAAGAGAAAATGATATTCCGGAAGAACTTGTTACAAAAAGATTTTCCAACCTCCTGACTATAGAAAACGAGCATAATGTAGATGAAGTTTACAACAATAAAAGCATAAGAGGTAAAGTTCAAGACAGAAATATAAACATAAAACTTTGCCCTATCTTTATGTTATCTTATTATGCTACGACTAACCAACTCAAAGAAACCCCTTACTACATCAAAGAAGTTGATGACATAAACAGCACAAGACTTTTGCGTCAAGTGCTTCAAGTTACAGACGAAGACTCTCCTATAACTGACGAAGACATTATTCAGCAACATTTCAGTTCTATTGAATACTACAATTCATATATTTCCACTCATACGCCAAGGGCTATTGATTTTTTTGCCCGTGCTATGGACTTTATGACAATACGCAATTATAAAAACGCAATTGAAGACTTCACTCGTGCAATAGAGTTAACTCCGGACTTTGTTCCCGCATATTTTATGCGTGCTATAGCAAAAAACAAACTTGCAATACTTGAACGAGACCAAGCACCTGCTGAAGTAAATTCACCGGAAGAGTTCACTCCCGCAAATGCTAAACTTCAAGCAGAATTGCGTGAAATTATAAGTGATTACGACAAAGTTATTGAATTGTCACCACAAATGGCTTTTGCGTATTATAACAAGGGTGTAGTTCTTGCAGAAGCAGGTGACAATACATCAGCACTTTCTCTGTTTTCTACTGCCATTTCACTCAAGCCTGACTTTGGGGAAGCATATTATAACCGTGGCTTTATATATATGCAACTCGGACAACGTCAAAAAGGCAGTGACGACCTATCAAAAGCAGGTGAATTAGGAGTTATCCCTTCTTACAATCTTATGAAACGAATGACCAGATAAAAATTTTTAACAATAATATTTGCAATTTATAATATCAAAAAATATGGACAACGTAACAGTTAAAATAATCAATAATTCACATCACCCTCTTCCTCAGTATGCGACCGTGGACTCAGCAGGTATGGATATCAGAGCAAACCTATTGCAACCAATAGTGCTTGCACCATTGGAACGCGTACTCGTCCCTACCGGTATTCACATAGAGCTCCCTACTGGCTATGAATGTCAGTTGCGTCCAAGGAGCGGACTTGCACTGAAACACGGCATCACGCTCGTAAACACCCCGGGAACAATTGATGCTGACTATCGCGGAGAAATTGGCGTTATTCTCATAAATCTTTCAAATAAATCTTTCACTATCAACGATGGTGAACGCATCTGCCAAATGGTAGTTACCGAATATTCACACGTTAAATGGCAAGAAACAGACGACATTAGTAAAACCACTCGCGGTGAAGGCGGTTTCGGTCACACCGGTGTAAAATAAATTTATTTGTGTTATCTTTCAAATGAGAAACAAACTTAAAATATTACCACTGATAGTAATCGGCATAACGTTTTTTTGTTGTATTGTAGCTTCCGGCAAGGACTACGAACAAGCCTCAAAAGAACGAAAGATTGACTATCTCTATCTTGAAGCTACATCTCAAAATGCTCTTGAAAATCTCGGTACTGCAAATGCTCTATATCGTAGAATACTTGAAATTGATTCAAACGATGTTTATGCAGGAGTGCAATTAGGTAACTACATAATCCAAACTGCAACATCCAAGGAATCATTTGAAAATGGACTGGAAAAACTCCGCAAGTATTATGCAGTACACCCGGAAGATAAAAGCACTTCCATGTACTTAGGTAATATATTTTTGAGAAACGGTCTTACAAATGATGCCATAGACGTATGGAGTTACCTTGATTCCATTTATCCAAATGATAAAGATATCAAATATTATTACGCAACGACATTGATTTCAACCCTTGATACAGTATCTGTAAAAAAAGCATTTGAAATTTTTGAATCTTTGGAGCCTGAGTACGGTAAAGTATGGCTTAGTGTAAACAAAATCAGAGCATATATGAGTATGAACGACACAACTTATGCACTGGCAGAAACACGAAAGCTGAGTCAATATCCTGAAATAGATGCAAACACTCTTGTTACAGTCGCAAATATTTACAGAGCGATGGAGTACAACGACTCTGCACTTGCAACCTACCAGCGTGCATGCCAAGCAGACTCTACAAACGGACTCGCATATTACTCATTAGCATCTTTTTACCTTGCACAAGGTGATTCAATTTCATTTGACAGAGAAACATTCAATGCACTTTCCACACAAAACCTTGATGTGGAAATAAAAGAGGAATTACTTAGAAACTATATTGCGTCCATTTACGACAACCCCGAATATCAAGACAAGATTCTTCGTATGTTTGACAAACTGATAGAACTGCACCCTCACGAAGCAAACATACATTTTCTTTACAGTCAATATTTAGCGTATATTGAAGAATATATCCGTGCCGCAGAGCAAATAAGTTATGCTATTGATATGGAGCCCGGTAATGAACAATGGACATATCAACTCATTTCTTTTTATCTCTCAGCACGCGAACTTGACAAGTCTTTAGAAGTAACGGAAAGTGCTCTGAAAAATTTCCCGGACAATACAAGTATTGCATACCTGGCTGTGATTGTATATTTGCAACTGAATAAATATGATGAAGCACTAAAAATCGGAACTGATGCTGTTGAAAAAATCGTCAATATTCCTACATCAGACCCCAAAATAACTTCAAACCTATATACAAGTATTGCAGATATTTATATGCAACTGAACGACATGGACAGTCTTTCCAAATACTACGAACAGGCTCTTACATACAACCCGGAAAACTTATTGGCTCTCAACAATTATGCATACGCTATTGCTTGCAATGACGGCGACCTGGAAAAAGCTGAAAAAATGAGTGCTGTAACTGTACAAAAAGAACCTCAGAATCCAACTTCACTTGACACTTATGCATGGATTTTTTTCAAGAAAAAGGAATACAATCTTGCTAAAGAATACATTGACAAAGCAATTATGCTGGAAACAGAAGAATCTGCAGAGATTTTTCACCATGCCGGTGATATTTATTTTATGTTCGGTGAACCGGAGGAAGCTGTTTCATTTTGGAAAAGAGCTTTGGAATTGGATTCAGAAAACGAATTGCTTAAGAAAAAAGTAAAACACGAAACATATTTCTATAAATGAAACATATAAATACAATGAATATTAAGTTTCTTTACATATTACTCATCACTTTTGTTTGCATCACTTTGTCTTCCTGTCACTCCTCAAAAAGTGCTTTAGGGACATCGGGAGCAGATGAAAGAGAATTTTCTTCTTATAAGGATAGACTTAGAGAAGTTATTTTACGAAACTCTAATGAATGGAACACGGTTAGTGTCCCCGTAAAACTTGAACTTAAATCACCTGCAAACATTTCCGCCTCAGCAAAGGCTTATTTACAGAGAGATTCTTCCATTTACTTTTCTGTAAAATTCTTTGGAATGGAAGTGGCAGTTCTTGATATCAGAAATGACTCAATTATTGCGTTGGACAAATATCACAAATATTATGCAGCAGAAAAAATTTCAGACTTGCTTGCAAATATTTCTTTTGATATCAACTCAATGCAATCTCTGCTTTTGGGTCACCCGTTCACACATTCGGCACATATCACAAACATCAAACAAACAGACCTTTTCCGTACAGAACAGGACAGCATCAGCTGGACGGTCACTCCAAAAAAACAAAATCCCCTTGCAGAATACACATTTACTTTTGATAACTCAAACAACATTCCACGCCAAACTACCATTGAAACTGCTATAGGCAAGATTACTACATCTTACGCAAATGTCACCAGAACTTCAATAGGAGACTCTCCACAATTTACAAACATCAATATAACCGCAGATAAAATTAAAGCTCAACTATCCCTAAAATGGAGTTGGGAAAATATTCGCACCGACAATCCTTCAGATATTAAACACGTTTCAATTCCTGCCGGATATAAAAGAATAGATTCCATTGCCCTTCTTAAAGCACTTATTAGTCAATAATGTATAAAAAGGTTTCTGCTATATTACTTATATTTGTTGTGGCATTTATCTGCTTCGACACGTCTTATGCAGCTAAGAAAACCACCAAAAGGACAAAAATAGAGCAGGCAAAAACTAAAAAAAGCAACGCACAAAAGGCAAAGAAACAGTCTAAAAAAGACGTTGAGAAGAAACAAAAAGAAATAAGGTTTCAGATAAACGAACTAGCACGCATTAAAGCAGACATTAAGGAACGACAAAACAAGGTCATAAAACTCAACGATGAAATTGATGCCATTGATGCTAAAATAAGTGTACTAAACGACTCTATTGAATTATTGGATAGTCGCCTTTCTGCTCTGCAAGCAAAATACGCATCAGTTGTTAGAAAAACTTACCTCCGAAATAAGAATGCCACATCTGACATAGCATTTATATTTTCTGCAAAATCCTTTACTCAAGCATACAAGAGAATAGAAGCCGTTAAGCGAATTTCAAAATGGCAGAAACAAAAATCTGCGGAACTAAAAAAAATTAAGAACAGACTTGCAGCAAAAAAAAGTGAACTTGAAGAGCTGAAAGAATCTCGTGCAAATCTTCTTAAAGAACTTGAAACGGAACTTAATTCGCTTCAAGAACAGCGTGATAAGTCCGAAAAAATTGTGGAATCCCTAAAAAAAGAACAAAAAATTCTTGAAAAGGAATATGAACGTCGTATTAAAGAAGAAAAAGAATTTGAGGAAGAACTAAATAAACTTATTGCCGAAGAACAGAAAAGACAAAGAGATGAACTGAAGCGTAAAGAAAAATTGCGTCAAGACTCTATCAGAAAAGCAAAAGAGTTGGAAGAAAAGCGTCTCAAAGAGGAAGCAAAAAAGAAAAAAGAACAAGAAGAAGCATATAAGAAAAAACAGGATAATAAAAAAGATACGGATAAAGACAAGACTAATCAACCTGATAAGTCTCAACAGACACAGGCGAAAACGCAACAAACATCTCCCAAGCCTCAAACAATAATTGAGGATACGGATAGCCGACAAGAACCGCATATTGTTGTTACCGGTAATTTTGCTAACCTTAAAGGTAAACTTCCATATCCTGCCGAAGGTAGAATAGTTCGCCACTTCGGTGAAGAAAAACTCACAAATAAGCTGAAATTCTACAACTACGGTATTTCTATTTCCACCACCCCCGGTGCTACAGTGAGAGCCGTATGTGATGGAGTGGTAACTGCAATAATAAGAAAAGGGGCTGCTATAATTATAAATCATGGTGATTATAGCACAGTTTATAAAAATATGTATGGATACAAAGTAAGCAAAGGCGATAAGGTTAAACTCGGTCAACCTATAGGTACGCTACGCATTGACCCGGACGACCCTGAATACAGTCTTCTATATTTTGAAATTATTAAGGATAACGAAAAACTAAATCCTGAAGAATGGCTAAGACGATAATGGAAGAATCTAAGACAAATCTCAACAAACGGATACTGAAAGCCTTAGGCATCTTTGGAGGAACTCAATCCATACAAATAATTTGTTCATTTGTCCGAAACAAATTTGCCGCTGTTCTTTTGGGAACAGAAGGAATTGGTTTGCTTGCTGTTTTTAACAACGCTTTAGACTTGCTTACATCTTCCACACAACTATCTATCCGCCAATCCGCACTGCGTGACGTGACAAAAGCAGACACCGCTGACAAACTCCACAGAATTGCATACATAGTACTTCGTTGGTCTTGGCTTTTAGGTATTGTTGGTGCCATAATAACTCTCATTGCCGCACCTTGGCTCAGCGAGTATTCTTTTGGCAATAAAGATTACACTCTGCACTTTTCCTTGCTTTCCGTGGCCATTTTTTTGTGTGCGTTACAGAGTGGCTGGCAAATAATTATTCAGGGCACAGACGACATGAAGTCCTTGGCAAAATCACAATTGTGGGGTGCTATTTTTGGGGCAATAGCATCAATAATCTTGTACTTTTGGTTAGGTCTTGCAAGTATAGTTCCATCTATCCTCGCATACACTATAGCAAACACCATAGCAACAGCATTTTACCGCAAAAAACTCACCAAGCCGGAGGTTATTCCATCTATGAAAGAAGTTCTTAAAGATGGATATCCGTTTATACGTTTGGGTTTTTTTATGACGATTTCTCTTTTCAGTAGTGTTTTGGCTTCATATATTTACATTGGTTGGCTTTACAATAATGCTTCTGTTGAAGAATTGGGGCTATTCAATGCAGGAAACACTATTATAAATCGTTACGCAGCACTCCTTTTTGCCGCAATAGGCTATGAATACTATCCACGCTTGTGTAAAATAATATCTTCTAAATCAGACGTAAGCCTTCATGTAAGCGGTGAATCAAATATGTCCTTAATAGTGTTATTACCACTTATCTGCATTTATCTTTCATTTGACAGTTTCTTTATTTCACTTTTATACTCCGATGATTTTCACCCTATTCTTCCATACATGAAGTGGGCTATGCTCGGCACGATATTCAAAGCAGTTTCATGGTGTATGGCAGTTACTATTATGGCAAAAGGGAATGGAAGGGATTATATAATTACAGAAGTATTAAGTAGTATAATATTCGTTATAACCCACATTTTCTTTTTCCGTAAATACGGAATTGAGGGTTGGGGTTATGCATATATGATATGGTATGCAGCATACACAGTCCTAATAGGTTACTTTTATTTTATTAGGTACAAATTCAAACTTGAATTACGTTCATGGCTAATATTTATTACTTGTACAAGTATTAGTTTACTTGCAATCTACGTTTCAAATATTTCTCAAACTGCTTGCATATCATTAACGGTTTGTGTTTCTTTGGTCACCGCATTGTTCTTATATAAAGGTTTGAAGAATAATTAACATTCATTGTAGGCGTATATATGGGAAAATAATAGTAAATTTGCAGATATTAGTAAAATGACAATTATGAGATTTTTCAAAATATTATTAAGCACGTTTATATTGAGCACAGCCTTTACGGCAAATGCCGGACTTACTTTCAGCGGATTAACAAACGCTGCAATAAACATAAAACCGGATTCAAACAGTGGACTTGACGAGATATATGTTGTATATCCCGGTTCTGCAGTGACTGTGACATATCAAGCAGGCTCTTCAGCAGTAACTTGGCAAAAATTTGACAGTCGCGGCGGAGGTTATGCTTCGGATATGCCAGGAGTTATTAAGGTCGGTAATAATTATTCCGTCACTCTGCCACAGGAAGACATTGGTTTCATTATCACTGAAGGTACACGTCCTCATTACTATTGGATTGTAAATTATTCAAACCATGTTGCAAGTATTCAATCCATTACCCCCAGAATGGACGAAGGCGAATGTGACCGAGCCTCAATTATTGTGAACGGAAATTTAGAACCTATAAAGTATTATTCCATAAACGGTCGTGCAATAGAACTTTCACGCGAAATTGAAGTAACATATCACACTTTGCAATATGTGGAAGAAGGCAAATACTATAATGTAACTGAAGTATCAGAAAATTTTGAAAGTTCAACCGGAACCCTACACGTTGATGCCCCACTCTGCGACACTCAGTTCACAGTAACTGCAGACAGATTTCTCAAACAGTGGGGAATGGCTGAAACCATAACGTCTGAAACGCTCCCGGTTACAGCTGTTGCCGCCACTTGCAGTGCAGAACAGTCACAGGATGAAAAACTAGATAATCAGCAGACAGTGGAATCTTCTCTCGGTGGTTCTGCTCCGGCAGACATCACTTTCACTGCTGCGATAACAGATGCTGCAATCTTCCATGAATGGCAATTTTCCAAAACAGCGGAATTTGAGGACATATATATGCGTGTCAACGAACTTGAATTTACGCAAACTTTTACTGAAGCAGGGACAACTTACGTCCGTTTCGTAGCATCTAATGCTGCGGGTGAGTGTTATGCTTACTCTGATGTATTTGAAATATTTATTGGAGAATCTCAGCTTCTCTGCCCTAATGCTTTCTCTCCGGGCGGTAGCGAAGGAATCAATGATATATGGAAAGTGAGCTATAAGTCCATAGTGTCTTTTGAATGTCATATTTTCAATCGTTGGGGAAATGAAATCATTTCTTTCTCAGACCCGGCACAAGGTTGGGACGGAAAAAAAGGTGGTAAACTTGTTCCCTCCGGTGTTTATTACTACGTTATAAAAGCAGTTGGCTCTGATGGCAAAAAATATAACCTTTCAGGCGACATAAATATTATAAACAGTAAGCAAAGTGTCGGCACCGGCACTTCCTCCGGTGAAGAAACTATAGAATAATATTATATTATCAAAATGAAATCACTATACAATCTTAAATATATAACTGTAGTAGTATCATTATTTGCAATTCATAGCTGCATTACAGCACAGGAATTGGAAGTAACAAACAGCGATGGCAGAAGAATACAGGTGGAAGTTGTAAGTCCGAAACTGCCGGAGCAAGTAACATTTGCAGGACAAACTATCAGTTTTGACCGTGCAGACATGTATGAACGACTGGACCGTGAACTGACAGCTATGACATACACTCACGGCACTACTTTATTGATGATAAAACGTGCAAACAAGCTCTTTCCCATACTTGAACCTATTCTCAAGAAAAATGGAGTGCCTACGGATTTGCTTTACCTTGCTTGCGTGGAAAGCACATTGGACCCTCTTGCATATTCTCCTGCAAAAGCTGCCGGAATTTGGCAGTTTATTCCTTCCACAGCACGGGAATACGGGTTGGAGGTAAACGACGATATTGATGAAAGATACAATATTGAAAAAGCAACAGAAGCTGCTTGCAAATATCTCAAAAAAGCCTATAGAAAATATGGCAACTGGGAAAGTGTGGCTTCAAGTTACAATGCAGGGCTAACAAGAATTGACAAAGAATTGTCCGCACAAGGACAGTCTTCTTCCTTTGACTTGTATCTGAACCGTGAAACATCACGATATATGTTTCGCATTCTTGCTACAAAAATAATTATGGAAGACCCAGTGGATTTTGGATTCGTACTTAATTCTTCACAACTCTATTTTCCCATAGAGACAAAAACCGTGGAGGTAACGGAAACCATTGACGACCTCCCGGCTTGGGCGGAGAAACAGGGCACTTCATACCAGTGGCTCAAAGAACTTAACCCTTGGATTAGAAGCAAGACTCTTCCGGACAAAAGCGGAAAAAAATATATCATCAAACTCCCAAAAAATGCAGATGCACTCAGCAGGGAAAAGCAGAAAAAAGAAGTTTTTAACAAAAACTGGGTATGCGATTAACTGATATTGACATACAAAAAATTGACTGTGTGGACATCATTGGTGCAAGAGTTCACAACCTCAAAAATATTGATGTAAATATTCCGCATGGCAAACTTACTGTTATCACCGGACTTTCAGGCTCAGGAAAATCTTCACTTGCATTCGACACTATTTATGCCGAGGGGCAAAGGAGGTACATTGACACCTTTTCCGCTTACGCCCGAAATATGCTCGGTGCATTGGAACGACCGGACGTGGACAAAATATCCGGTTTAAGTCCAGTTATTGCCATTGAGCAAAAAACGGTGAATAGAAATCAAAGAAGTACTGTAGGTACCACCACTGAGATTTACGACTATCTGCGTCTCCTTTTTGCCCGCGTTTCAACTGCCAGAAGTTACATCACCGGCGAGCCTATGGTGAAATATTCGGAAGAGAAAATCGTGGATTTGATTCTGGAAAAATACCTTGGAAAAAAAATTCTCCTCCTTGCACCGCTTGTCAAAAACAGAAAAGGCCATTACAAGGAACTTTTTGACTCTCTCACTCGCAAAGGCTTCCTGAAAGTACGTGTTGACGGCGAAATCCGTGAAATCACTCTCGGTATGAAAGTCGATAGGTACAAAAACCACTCAATAGAGCTGATTGTAGATAAACTCAGAGTGTCTGCTTCCGATAAAGACAGGCTCCTTGAATCTGTCTCAAAGACACTCCGCCACGGCGAAAAGCAAATGATGGTGTATGATATGGACGATGACAAAATAGGACATTTCAGTCAAACTCTTATTGACCCCGTGTCCGGTCTTTCTTACCCTGAACCGTCTCCACATACTTTTTCTTTCAATTCTCCGCAAGGGGCATGTCCGGTCTGCAAAGGATTGGGAGAAATAAATATTGTAGATAGGAATAAAATCATTCCTGACGATTCTCTTTCTATCCGTCAAGGCGGAATCCTTCCTCTTGGCAAATACAAAAACAGCATCATTTTTTCTCAGATTGAAGCCATCTGCGAAAAATACGGCAAAACGCTGAATACACCTCTTTCCGAACTGCCGGAAGAATGTATTTCCGATATTCTTAACGGTACGGATGAGAGACTTGACATAAAATCCGAAAATCTGTCTTCTTCAAGTTATTTTCATACTTATGAAGGACTGATTAAATACATTGAACTCCAGCAAGATGAGGATGCAGACAGTGCTGCAAAAAAGTGGAGCGGACAGTTTTTCTCTCGTTGCACCTGCCCGGAATGTGGCGGAGCAAGACTGAAAAAAGAAGCTCTCCATTTTTTTATCGGCAATAAAAATATCGCAGACCTCACTCGCCTTGATATCACACGACTGCTTGATTGGATAAATTCCGCTAACACGCTCCTTTCTCCCTCGCAAAATATGATTGCAGCTGAGATTATAAAAGAAATCGCTCACAGGCTGCGTTTCTTAAGCGATGTCGGATTGGACTACATTTCGCTTAACCGTGGCTCTGCTACACTTTCCGGCGGTGAAAGCCAGAGAATAAGACTTGCCACTCAGCTCGGAAGCGAACTCGTGAATGTGCTCTATATTCTTGACGAACCCTCTATAGGACTTCACCAGCGTGATAACAATAAACTGATTGCATCTCTAAAAAAGTTGCGTGATGCGGAAAACACCATAATCGTGGTGGAACACGATAAGGACATTATGCTACAATCCGACTATATTGTGGATATCGGTCCCGGTGCCGGTGAGCATGGGGGTGAGGTGGTGGCCCAGGGTACTGTGGAGGAGATTAAGCAGGTGGAAAACTCCGTCACCGGCACCTACCTCAGCGGGCGCAAATTCATCCCTGTGCCGAAACAGCGCCGTTCTCTGGACGGTCGCTATTTGACCATTAAGGGCGCGCGGGCCAATAATCTGAAAAACATCGATGTAAGTATACCCTTGGGCGTTTTCACCGTGGTTACCGGCGTCAGCGGCAGCGGTAAATCCACCCTGATTAACGATATTTTGTATAATACCTTGGGCGCCAAGCTGAACG
>SAMEA3663271__coassemble_443_pt1 | contig 12829 bp, 10 predicted proteins | sample SAMEA3663271__metabat2_low_PE_018 | metagenome-assembled genome bin SAMEA3663271 (sample SAMEA3663271) | pig gut metagenome | biome: pig gut; feature: pig-associated habitat; material: faeces | place: China | collected 2013
TTATCAAGCTATATTGCTTATTCCTCTACGCTTGCCTGCGCAGCTGCAACACGTGCGATAGGCACTCGGAATGGAGAACATGAAACGTAATTCATACCAAGTTTTGCACAGAACTTAACTGAAGATGGTTCACCACCATGTTCACCACAAATACCAACTTTCAGTTCTGGTTTTGTGGAACGTCCTTTACGTACACCCATTTCAACGAGCTGTCCTACACCTTCTTGGTCGAGAACTTCAAACGGGTCAACTTTGATTACGCCGTGTTCCTTATAATATTTGAGGAACTTTGGAGCATCGTCACGTGAGAATCCGAATGTCATTTGTGTCAAGTCGTTAGTACCGAATGAGAAGAAGTCTGCAACTGTAGCAATTTGGTCTGCAGTAAGCGCTGCACGAGGAACTTCAATCATAGTACCAACAAGGTATGGAAGGCTTTCACCTTGTTCAGCGAATACTTTTTGAGCAGTTTCGTTGATAACGTTTGCTTGGTTTTGGATTTCTTTGAGAGAACCTACGAGTGGAATCATAATTTCCGGATGAACATCAATGCCGCGTGCTTTTACTGCAAGTGCAGCTTCAATGATAGCTCGAGTTTGCATTTCTGTGATTTCCGGATATGTGATACCAAGACGGCAACCACGGTGACCGAGCATCGGATTGAATTCTTCAAGGCTATCTACTTTTGCTTTTACTTCTGCGAGCGAAATACCCATTTCTTCTGCAAGTTCTTTTTGAGTTGCAGTCTGATGAGGTACGAATTCGTGCAATGGTGGATCAAGGAGACGGATTGTTACGCCAAAGCCGTCCATTGCTTCGAAGATACCTTCAAAGTCACCACGTTGCATCGGGAGGAGTTTAGCGAGAGCTGCGCGACGTCCTTCTTCGTCTGAAGCAAGAATCATTTCGCGTACAGCCTTGATACGGTCGCCTTCAAAGAACATGTGTTCTGTACGACAAAGGCCAATACCTTGAGCACCGAAAGTACGTGCCTGGCGTGCATCGCGTGGAGTGTCAGCATTAGTACGAACAAGTGTTTTAGTATATTTTGCAGCAATGTCCATAATAGCACCGAAGTCTCCGTCAAGTTCCGGGTCAACTACAGCTACTTGACCGTCGTAAACGTCACCTGTAGAACCGTTGAGTGAAATCCAATCACCTTCGTGATAGAGTTTGCCGCCCATTTCTACGGTTTTTTCGTGATAGTCAACCTTTATTTCACCTGCACCGGAAACACAGCATTTACCCATACCACGAGCAACTACAGCTGCGTGAGATGTCATACCACCACGCATTGTGAGGATACCTTGTGCAACTGCCATACCGCGGAGGTCTTCCGGAGATGTTTCAATACGCACGAGTACCACACGTTTTTTCTTTTCGTGCCATGCTTCAGCATCTTCTGCAGAGAATACAATCTGACCTGCTGCTGCACCCGGAGATGCAGGAAGACCTTTAGCTACGACTTTTGCTTTCTTGATAGCGGATTTGTCAAAAACAGGGTGAAGGAGTTCATCAAGTTTTTGCGGTTCCATACGGAGCAAGGTTGTTTTTTCATCAATTTTACCATCGCGGAGAAGATCCATAGCGATTTTCACCATTGCTGCACCAGTGCGTTTACCATTACGTGTTTGGAGCATCCAAAGTTTTCCATCTTGGATGGTGAATTCCATATCCTGCATATCGCGGTAATAGTCTTCAAGCTTGTTAGCAATGCTGATGAGTTCCTCAGCACACTTAGGCATAGATTCCTGGAGTGAAGGATATTTAGAAGCACGTTCTTCCTCGCTGATGCCTTGGAGGGCAGCCCAACGACGTGAACCTTCTACTGTGATTTGCTGTGGAGTTCTGATACCAGCCACAACGTCTTCACCTTGTGCATTGATAAGGTATTCGCCATTGAAGATGTTTTCGCCTGTAGCAGCATCGCGGCTGAATGCAACACCTGTTGCTGAGTTATTGCCCATATTACCGTAAACCATTGCTTGAACGTTTACAGCAGTACCCCATTCTTCAGGAATTTGGTTCATACGACGATAGATGATTGCACGTTCGTTCATCCAGCTGTCAAATACGGCACATATGCCACCCCAAAGCTGCTCCCAAGCACTTTCCGGGAAGTCTTTTCCAGTAAATTCTTTTACAGCCGCTTTGAAAAGTTTAACAAGTGTTTTAAGGTCTTCAACTTCAAGTTCTGTGTCAAGTTTAACACCTTTCTGTTCTTTAACCTTATCCATAATTTCTTCAAATGGGTCGATATCTGCCTTGCTCTTTGGTTTCATACCAAGAACAACGTCACCATACATTTGAACGAAACGGCGGTAGCTATCCCAGGCAAAGCGTGGGTTGCCACTTTTCGCTGCAAGTGATTCCACTGTTGCATCATTCATACCGAGGTTAAGCACGGTATCCATCATACCCGGCATAGAAGCACGAGCACCGGAGCGAACAGATACAAGAAGAGGATTTGAAGCATCGTTAAATTTCTTGCCTGTAAGATTTTCAATGTGAGCTATAGAAGCTTCAACATCAGACTTGATTCTTTTAACAACTTCGTCTTTACCGAACTGTGTGTATTCAGTGCAGACTTCTGTAGTGATAGTAAATCCAGGCGGTACCGGCATACCGAGCAGATTCATTTCAGCGAGGTTTGCTCCTTTACCACCGAGGAGGTTTCTCATCGATGCATTTCCTTCAGCTTTACCGTCGCCAAAAGTATAAACTCTTTTCATTGTAAAAATTTAATAGGTTGTTTTATAAATTTATTCAATTGTTGCGTTTTAATGAAATGCAAAGATAAGTATTTTTTTTCACTTTTGAAAGTATTGTGCTATTTTTCGACAGAATTAGCGAAAAAAATCAAATTACAAATGTTTGTGCTTCAACATAAATACTTTGATATTTTACAATTTTTGAGTCACAATAGCACATTATATTAACTAAAATATAAAAATTTTATTAAAAATTACTGCGAATAAATAAAAAAATATTACCTTTGTGTTCTAAAACATAAACGTACGACATATTTTTGATATGATTAAGACTGTCATAGAGCGTGTAATAAGCGAAGACCTTTCCGGTATTTGGAATATTCTGGATGCCGATGAAAAGCGACGTATTGTAGATGCTTTTGAAATACACAACTTTAAAAAGAACCAAATAATATATGCTGAGAAGGAAGCTCCGGAATACCTTTGGTGTTTACTGAAAGGAAAAGTAAAACTTTTCAAGGATGGTGTTGGGGGACGTGCTCAAATTCTCAGACTGATACGCCCTGTGCAATATTTTGGATATAGAGCTTTTTTTGCAAATGAACCTTATGTTTCAAGTGCAGCTGCTATTGAGCCATCATCATTGGGTACACTTCCAATGTCGCTTGTTTCAGATATGATTAACAATAATATGAAACTTGCATGGTTCTTTATTCACGAACTTTCACGAAACCTTGGAGGTTCTGATACCAAAATCATCAATCTTACTCAGAAACATATCCGTGGCCGACTTGCAGAAGCACTTATTCTCCTAAAAGACAATTATGGCTACGAGGACGACAATTCCACCATAAATATTTATATGGCACGTGAAGACCTCGCTAACCTTTCCAATATGACCACCTCCAATGCAATCCGCACACTTTCTGCTTTTGTGAATGAAAAACTGATAATTGTAGATGGTAGAAGAATTAAAATTTTGAATGAAACACAATTGAGAAAAATCAGTAAATTCGGTTAATACAATCCCATTCTCAAAATATGCAAGCTGACTTCAGAAGAAAACCGGAATGGCTTAAAATCAAACTTCCTAATGGTCAAAAATCGGCTAAAGTGGTTGGACTTTTAAACCATCACTGCTTACATACGATTTGCACCAGCGGAATGTGTCCTAACCGTGGTGAATGCTGGGGTAACGGCACGGCTACTTTTATGATTGGCGGAAATATCTGCACACGAAACTGCCGTTTTTGCAATGTTGCAACGGGACGTCCGCAACCATTAGATTCAAAAGAAATTGATGACATTGTAAAATCCATTTGTGAACTTGAACTAAAACATGTTGTACTGACTTCCGTTGACCGAGACGATTTGCCGGATTTAGGTGCCGGTCATTGGGCAAAAATTATTTCAGAAATACACAAACAATGTCCCGGTGTGACGATGGAAACTCTAATTCCTGATTTTCTAGGTAAAATTAATCTTATTGACATCGTAATTAATCAAAAACCGGACATTATCTCTCATAATCTTGAAACAGTGCGACGTCTTACTCCTCAAGTAAGATGTAAAGCGACTTACGATTGTTCGTTAAATGTACTTGAATACATTTCAAAAGCCGGTATTCGCACCAAATCCGGTATTATGCTCGGTCTTGGTGAAAATAGAGATGAAATTCTCCAAACTATGGATGATTTACTTTCTGTAGGTTGTAAAATTATGACTATTGGGCAATACCTCCAACCAACTGAAAATCACTATCCTTTGCAAGATTATATCCACCCTGATACTTTTGCGGAGTACGTAGTAATAGGTAAAGAAAAAGGCTTCCGACATATTGAAAGTGCTCCGCTTGTACGTTCAAGCTATCATGCCGAGAGGCATATCCTTTAATGTTCTTTCGTCATTGGAGTGTTTAATTTAGCTTTTGGAGCAAGGTTTCAGCCAAATCATTTTTAACCTTTTCAATATTCAGCTTATAGCCAATCTCATTAGCCATTGATGTCACACCCTTGTCTGTAAATCCACATGGATTTATCATATTAAAATAGCTCAAATCTGTGTTTACATTGAGTGCGAAACCATGCATAGTTACAAATCTGCTGCATCTAACACCAATAGCACAAATTTTTCTTTCTTTTTGCGTTCCGATACCAAGCCAGACCCCTGTTGCACCATCTATTCTACCGGAGTTTATGCCATACCGGGCAAGTGTGTCAATCACAGTTTGTTCAAGCACTGATACATATTCCTTTAGTGACAAGCCGTGTTTTTGAAGAGAGATAATAGGATAAACCACAATTTGTCCCGGACCATGATACGTAATGTCTCCGCCTCTTTTAATATGAACGCACTGTATGCCATTGTCTTCAAGCCACTTTTTATTCACAAGTAGATTGATGCTTTTTGCATGTACGCCCATTGTAAATACGCTTGGGTGCTCAACAAGAATAACACATTCCTCAATTATTTCGGAATGTGTTTTCTGCATATTTACTAATTTGTCAAAAAATCTATGCTGTTCTGCCAAGACTGTATTGTAATCGGCAAAACCTTTATCAATCACGTTTATCATGATAGATATCAAGTTTGTCAAAGCGTATCAGTTCTTCGCCTGTTTTACTCTTGAATACTATTGTATTTGAATCAACCTTAAAGCAAGTGGAAGTTTCTTCAAAAGCCACGAGGAGTGCTGTTTCGCCATTTATATCCGGACACATCATTCTTGTTGAAGCAAGATTGTGAAACTGGAGGGAATTTGCAAGGTCCGGATCAAGAAACATTTTTCCATTCACGATATTGCAACCCGCATTTCCATGAATTGTAAGATTTTCCATATCAAACACAAACCGCATTTTATCGTTTACCAGCTCTGAGGAACCTTTAATCGCAGTTACTTTCCAAGCACCGTTAACGTAATCAAGATTTGTGCGTTTAAGTAGCATTACTGTTCTACCTCTATTACTTAATAAGTGAAGAAGTGATTCAGTTCCGGATTTTGTAATTCTGAATCCCGCGGTTTGTCCGAGTGCAACATTTATTAAGTATTCATATGGGGCATCATTGCAAACCATAAGCGTTGTTGCACCTTCACCCAGCTCAATAACACCTTCTGCTTTTGCTACGTAAGTACCATTCAGAATATTGCAGCCGTTGCTACCATAATATCTTCCCTTATTAGCGTCAAAAGTCAAATAAGGGCGGTCATCTCCTGTAACTTTTTCTCCATTTACTTCCACGAGAATCCATTCACCATTGAGTAGTTTTGAGTAGTTGACGGTATCAACATACTCTACAGGCACATTTTGAACTTTATCTTCCGGCTTTACTTGAATTTTTAACGTGTCTGCCGGTATTGTAGGTTCTGTTTTCTGCTCAACAGGTGTTCTGTCACCATTTTGAGAAATATAATAGTCCTGTGACTGAGCTTTTTTACCTTTGTTGATACCATTATTCAACATTCCACAAGAGCCGAGCATTAAAGCAACTGATATATAAATAATGTATTTTCTATTCATAATAATTCTGTTTTTCTGCAAAGATAATACTTTTTGCCGATATTCCTACAATTATAGAATTTTCCTTAACATTTATTATGTCGTATAAAGAAAAAGATGCATTTGCTTTTGGACTCTACGCTACTTGACTCTACATAAAATAAATTTCTGAAAAAAAGTTTTGCAGTTTCAAAAATTATGATTAACTTTGCACTGCAAAAACGGAAAAGCTTTCCTATATTGCTTTGGAGAGGTGGGTGAGTGGCTGAAACCACCAGTTTGCTAAACTGACGTAGGAGTAATCCTACCACGAGTTCGAATCTCGTCCTCTCCGCAAAATTAACAAAACCCGCTGTAATTCAGCGGTTTTTTTATATAAGACCTACATTCCAAATATTTTGTGAAACAAAGAAATACATAAGGCTACCCTGATAGAGTAGCCTTATGCTATAATGTGTTGTGTAAGAAGTTATTACTTACATATTCATACCACCATCAACTTGGATAACTTGACCTGTTACATAGCTTGCAAGGTCAGAAGCAAGGAATGTGGCAACGTTAGCGATATCTTCCGGCTGTCCGCCGCGGCGAGCAGGAATTTTAAGTTTCCATTCTTCACGTACTTTTTCCGGAAGCGCTGCAGTCATAGCAGTTTCAATAAATCCCGGAGCAATAGCATTTGCACGTATTCCTCGAGGTCCCATTTCCTGAGCCACACTCTTAGCGAGTGCAATCATACCTGCTTTTGATGCTGCATAGTTTGCTTGTCCTGCATTACCGTGAACTCCGACAACTGAAGCCATATTGATGATGCTGCCTGAACGTTGGCTGAACATTACGGGAATTACGTTGCGTGTAAAGTTAAATGCACTCTTAAGGTTGATACCGATAACTCTATCCCACTGTTCTTCGCTCATACGGAGAAGAAGACCGTCTTTAGTAATACCTGCGTTATTAACGAGAATGTCAATTCTGCCAAATTCTTTTTGAATTTCTGCTACAACATCTTTTGTTGCTTCAAAATCTGCTGCATTAGAAGCATAACCTTTAGCTTTTACTCCAAAAGCAGCGATTTCCGCTTCTGTAGCCTGAGCATTTTCATCAATTACAAGGTCAGTGAAAGCAATGTTTGCACCTTCCTGAGCAAATTTGATAGCGATGGCTTTTCCGATACCGCGTGCGGCACCTGTGATTAAAGCCGTTTTTCCTTCAAGTAATTTCATTTTATATTCAATTTTATAATTGTTTTAATTAAGAGTTCTATTTAATGTTTTGTAAGTCCGTTTATTACAAAAGAAATGAAAGACTGTTCAAGTTTTTCTGTTTCTTCGCTGTTTTCACATGTTTGATGCCAAATCGCTCTAATCATAGTTGGTAACATATGTGGTAAGGAATTAGAACATTCCGTATCAAAAACACCTGTTGCAATTCCGCAGTTTAATATTTTGTGTATTATACATTCTTCTTTTGCGAAAACAGCTTTTTTAATTTTTTCCGTTTTATTGAAATCAATTGTGAGCCATGAAAGGATAGATTCTTGTTGTTTGGCAGCTTCGTTCAATGTGCGGAATCGTTCACGGATAAACTCTGTCATTTTTTGAGTAGGTTCCAGCTCGGAATCTGCAATTTCACGGACAGATTTTACGTACTCTTCGCTTTCACGTTCAATAACTGCACTATATATGTCGCTTTTATTTTTAAAATAGGAATAGAGAGTACGGCGACCATTATCGGAAGCATTGGCTATATCAAGCATAGTCGTATTTTCAATTCCTTTAAGCAGGAATAACTTACGAGCTACCTCAATTAGTCTATCACGCGTTTTTGCTACCATCTATTAGCCTCTATTCTAAAAATCAGTGCGAAATTAGTTAATTTATCTCATATTACAAAAAATTGACAATAAATTGTATTATATAAAAGTTTATTAGTAATTTCATGTAGAGTCCAACAGCAAATGCAAAAATCATATTCTTTAATTGATTAACGAAATAAGGAGAAACAATAATTAAATTGCATCGTCATATGATGTATGCAAACTTGAGTGAACTCGCCTTAGACACACATTGTGAAACACTACCCCTTGACAGTCATTGGCATAGGCATAAAGAGCAACAATCAACGCAAACTCGAGGCCATAATCCTTACCGATGAGCCAACCTTGATAGTTTCAGTTTGTGAGCATCTTGACAAGGTATGGCGTGAAGAACACTACACTCGCTGCGGCTGCCGCAAATACTGCACCGACCCAATCAAATAGTATCATTATCTAATTGTAATACCCGTTTACGACCATTAATAAGTTGCTCTATATCTTTTTGATGATTAATTATTTGTTTTTTATTCCAATCATTCTCATATTTAGTAATCATATACATGATGCGTCTTTTAGGCTGAAGGATGTTTAAATCACCACGGATTTTTTCACGTGGGTCCTTGTCGTTCAGACTAGAGTTGTTCCTCCTGCTTATCAGACATAAATTTCCTATCATATCTGCATCGATTTCTTCTTTGCTATAAGATTGAGCCCTGTGATGCTCAACAGAGTTGTAATATCGAAATCTAAAGTCTTTTACTTCATCAATATAACGAATCTTACTATTTCCCTCGGTTTTCTCTAACCAATAAAGATAGTCAATGAAATTAAATAGGAAGTGTGGTGTATCAACACCCATTTTATATAAAATGTTCTCGTTATTCTCGTCAGTATATGAATTCTCAATATTCGTAGTGAAGTAATTTTCAATCCAGTTATCAAGGAATGATACAATGCTTTCCGGGGGCACGGATTCAATTTTATTTCTATATTCAGAATTTAACCAGTACAGATAATCAAACAGCCAATTTTTATATTTGCGATTTCGAAATGAGACCTGTAGCATTGACAATTGTTTTATAATGCGTTTTTGTAAAACTCCTTCCGGCTCAGAATCATCAGCATCAGAATTTTCTGAAAATGTATTTTTGAATTTTAAAGACCTTTCTCGCGTGAGATATGGGCGGTGCATTACCCATTGTAAATTTTCATCCTCTTCATTTTCAGCACACACCTTAACAACATACCTGTCAAACAGTACTCGAAACGTAAGTAGTCGCCCTATAAATTCCATAGGATTTAGTTTGGAGACAATCTTCTGATATGCATTATCGAGCTTATCTCCATTAAGTTCTACGCTAATGTCATAAAGTTTGAAAACATATGTTAGAAAATTTGGAAAATCAATAATAGAAGAATAGCGTGATTCAATCTGTTTTGTTTTTTGAGAGGAAGCTCCAATTGAATTGTCTGCGAGTATTTCTTTGATAGTCTTAATAGATTCATCTTTAAAATCTGTCTCATACTTTTCAAGTAGGTCAATGTTTAGACTATCATAATTGGCTCCGAAAAGATGACCTACAATGACATCTTTTTGAAATATTGCCAAAGATCGTTGAATTGGCACATTCATCTGGGAGCAGGCATCCCAAATGGTTGCAAAAATAGATCGTTGATTTGCCGATAGTTTCTTATCACCCATAATTAGAGCTTTAATAACCTCATGTGGTTGGAGTTGTTCCCCTCGATTATTCATTATTTCAAAGTATGCTGCAACGTCTGTGTCGGAAGGAAGTGGTACTCGAATGAGAATCACTCTATTCTTTAAATAATTGGATATATCGCTCCTAACTTGTTGAGAAAGATTTCCAAAAGACATTTCTTTGCCTTCAAAGTTGCGTATCTTTGTTTCAGACAATATACTTAGCGAATCAACCAATCTCTTGATTTTCGGATATTCTTTTGATTGGTATGTCTTAATACAATCCTTGCATGAGTCAGAATTGTATAAAGTATCAAAAAAAATTTCTACTTCAGGACGAGAATCATAATGGAGACATGGCCGAGATGTGATGTTCAGTTCTTTACAAACTATATGTAATGCGGTTAAACGTTGCTGACCATCGATTACCTCAAATTTTCCGTCATTTCGTTGGAGTACAACGAGACTGCCGAGATAATAATTTCCGGAATCTTGGTGGTGATCGTAGATATCTTGAAGCAACTGTCTAATCTGCTCCTCCATCCATGCGAAATTTCTTTGATAAAGCGGAACGATGTACTCATCTTTCCAGATTTCGGAAATGCTTTTATGTAGTTGATTTCTCATTTTTCAGATAGTTTTAATAGCATTTTCAATTGCCTCTACAGAGAATGAAATGGCTCCATTGCACACTTTATCTTTGTATTCACAGGCTTTTATTTTTATAGTATACAAATCCGACAAAGTTTTTGCCTGATTAATTAAGGGGAATACCCATCCCCCATTCTCCTGTTTCATCATGGTGCTATATCGTACTTGATTTTTTAATAATCTTACGATGTATATAACTACGTATAAGTCTTTATACATTGACCTTACTCCAATCTCCCCAAAACGGTCAAACATCAACACTATTGCAGATTTATAAACTTGTCTCACATATCCATCACCAATTCGCCAGGAACCTTGATATTCTTTGCAGTTTCTTTTATAAAAGAACTTAAAATCAGCCAACTGGGAGGAATCCAAGTCTATAAAAAGTCTTTTATAAATTTCCACATAAGTTTCTACGTAATCAAAGAATGGCATACCATTGACAATCATTTGATTGATTGTAACAAAAGGATCCATATTACTTGGGTCACCATGTTCAAACCGCTCTTTGACTTTATATAATCCATTATTTAGTCCATTCATGAAACTTCGTGCAATCATCTGCTGAAGCATAAGATTTTGATATGCAAAATCAAGCGTCTCTGATTTTCCAAAAGTTAACCCTTTGAATTCATCAAGCTGCTTTTTACTGAATTTACCTGCATCTTCGCCTCTTGTCCAAACACGGATTCTATATAAATTTTCGTTTATTAGTTGACGCAGTAAATCGTATGAGACACCTTGCCTATCATAAAACGTGGTGGCATTTTCCCATCTTATATCACATACCCGCTTCTCGTCAGTTGTCGATTCCGTCATTGCACGGAGATGATAGGCTTTAAGCAAATTATATGCCTCAAGTTCCTTTCCCCGACCATTCTGGGTTTCAAATAACTGAAATGCCTCAGATAAATCTGATACTATTATCTCTACAACACAACATGATTTCAAGATGTAGTTGGCATACTCTTTCTTAGATTGAAATGACAGATTATGTTCAATCCATTGGAGTATATTATTGAAATTTTCTTTAATATTGGTGAATGAATCAGAATGATTATATTTCAATTCCGGTTGGACATGACCATCGTTCAAGGCTTGTAGAATCAGACAAAGGGTTGTTAGCCGCTGTTGACCATCAACAATATCGAAAAAAGTTTCATTTTTGGTCGATTGATGGAGTATGATGCTGCCTATTAGATATTGTAACTTTCCGTTTATCCTGGCATTATTAATATCATTTAGTAATTGATCAACATTCTTCTGAGTCCAAACATATGGTCTCTGATAGTTAGGAATACGAATATTCAATTCCAACACACTCTCTATTAGTTGAAACTTTGAGGAAACCTTTGCATCGGATTCTATCTCTGTCTTTTGCTTTGAAACTCCAATCTCATTCATCCAAGCAAGGACATGAGGTCTTAGTATGAAGTTTATCTCTCTGAATGCGTCCTTTATTTCTTTCCACGACTCCACGTTCTTGTTTAATGTCCATCTGCAATCTTGTCTATACCAATATTTGGGTGTTAATCTATTATCATTAGCTAATCGCTTGCGGAAGAAATTACGAGGTTCTCTCCAATTATCGCCCTCAATATCAAAATGTATTTCTCCTTGATTATATTCATAGTGAAGTCTCCAATCAAGACTTGGATCTACATAGACAAACCAATATCCATTCCCTATATGAACCTCATGTTCTGGAAATTCAATACGAAAGAAATCTCGTATTTCCTGCTCCTCAATGTGTAATTGTTGTCCCATAATTATTTATCTGATTATTGTATTATTACATTTTAATAGCCGTTCGGCTGATATACTGGTGATAGTATTATTTGGTGCAAACGAGCAATTCACGGATATTTACATTAAGTAGTTCTGATATTTCTGCAAGCATTTTCAAATCAGGCTGTATGGTATTGTTGCACCATTTTGAGACCGTAGAGGGGTCTTTGCCCAGTTGTTCTGCCAACCATTTTCCCTGCTTGTCTGTCTCGGCAAACACAGCCTTGGTTCTATTGATTTTAACTACTTCCATTTTCAATAAATTGGTATATGGTGCAAATTTACTAATAATTTTGATGCAACCAAAACTACGTTCGTTTAGCATTAGAAAAATTTATTGAAGTATTTTTCCCGGCTATGCAGACAGGGAGGGTATTCAGACTGTATCGTCCTGAAATTAGATGACTCGGAAATGGTTAAAAAAATGGTTGATTACGGGTAAATGGTTCTGAGTTCTTGTTGTCCGTGATTGCAGAGTTATCTTTTTTATTATTATCATCTTTTTTGCTGCGATAATAAACTTTCCATAACCGATTTTTACTCATCTGTCATGCCGTGTGCTTCATTAGGCGTAAGCAGACCGAGGCTTAGATGTGGTGGCTGATATTGTAATTCCTTATGATTTATGCAATACGCTTTTCTGAATTTTAAATGAAGAAAT
>SAMEA3663271__coassemble_473_pt1 | contig 12319 bp, 11 predicted proteins | sample SAMEA3663271__metabat2_low_PE_018 | metagenome-assembled genome bin SAMEA3663271 (sample SAMEA3663271) | pig gut metagenome | biome: pig gut; feature: pig-associated habitat; material: faeces | place: China | collected 2013
ATTTTGTCCTGATAATAAGTATTAATTTTGTAACGCTTATTTAGGACTAGTCAAATGATGAAAAATTCTCAAGCAGTTGATTTGCAATGAAGCGGAGTATTCCAGGTTGTGATTGCTTGTTTTTGCAGAAAGCAACTATCGTATCGTCTATTTTTGCATTGATGTTAAGCATAAGACGTAATCCTGCGTATTGTGATATTTCAGAGTCTTTGGATACTAATTTTTTTGCAAGACTGTCTGCATCTGAATAATGTCTAAGTAGGGCATGGCACAAAATGTCTGCCACTTCAGTTGTCTGACAATCCTCAGCCCAATGTTCGGCTTCTTCTGCAGTGAGATTTTCAAGAGGATAAATCATAGGGGCAATGAGGAGGCTTTCTCGTGTAGTGACATTTTGACGTAGCATCAATGCAAGTTCTTTGTTCTTACCAGTCCTTTCGGCAATTTCTCGGAGTTGCGGGATATTTAGTCCAAAAATTATTTTATAGTTATATCCGGCTTTGCGAATAGTGTCAGCAATAATTCCATTTCTCATCGAGAAAAAAAGCCTTTTAATTTCTTGCATTTGATTAAATTCCGCCATAGTATTGAGTGTGTTTTGATTTTTTATACGTTTCCTGCAATAGCAATTTTTATGTTTGACAAGTCGAAATATTTTTGTGCTATTTGGTGTATATCATCAGCTGTAATTTTTTGCAGTTCGCTAATAGTGGAACCAAAAAATGATTTTGGAATTGAGTTTTTGTAGCAAGATATATAATAGTCTAATGATGCGAATAAATCTTCTGATGTATTCGCCAATATAGACATATAAAACTTTTTTACAGAAGTCAATTCGTCCGGAGAAATTTTTTCTTCTTTCATTTTCTGAATTTGAGACATGGTTTCTTTTGTAACATCTTCTGCAGTTTTGCCGTCAAATTGAGAATTAATGTGAATAGCACAGCCTTCAAGTGAAGAATATATGTGAGAATGTATTCCGTAAGTGAGTCCTTTCTCCTCTCTGATAACCTTATTAAGTTTGCTCCCGAAGTAACCGCCTAAGGCAATTATTGCAATTTTTAGAGAAATATAATCTGGGTGATGGCAATCAATAGTAGGTATTAAAATATCCATAGAACTTTGTACCTGTTCTTGCATGGACAGATGTTCAGACTTAATACCTGTTTTACTTGGAAAGGGAATAATAGAATGTTTTATTTTTTTATCGAAAAAATCACTATTCTCAAAGGTGGATATGATAATAGACAATACTTCATCAGTGATTCTTCCCGCAATGAATATTTCGGGTTTTGCAAAGCGGATAACGGTGTTAAAACAGTCTATTACTTCTGCAAGTTTGAGTTGTTTTATTTTGTCAATATTGTGAATTGAAGCATAAGCGGGGTGATTCTCTCCATAGAGGAGTTTGTTGCACAACTTTTTTGACTGAAACTGAACGGTTTGTTCCTCAATGCTTTTGTTGGCAATAAATTTCTTGAGTTGGTTATCAAACTCGTTTTCCGGGAAAGAGGAATAAGATATTATTTGTTTAACAACGGGCAAAAGCTCAGCAAGAGTTCTATTCAGTGCAGTGATAGTCATTGTAGTGAAATGAGCATCGCAGGAAACCTTTATTCTTGAGCCATAGTAATCAAAAATCTCCGTTATTTCGTCTGATGAGAGGTTCTCCGTACCACTGAAAAACATTTTTGTCATTATTTCCAATGCAGTGGCATTATCGACATCAAATTTTCCACCATGCCAAACGAGCACTATCTTGCATACTTCTTCTTCTCCACGATTTATAATGTTCAACTTAACACCATTATTTAGTGTCTTTGAACCGATATCCGGCAGATTAAGTGCTGCAAAATCAAAAACTTCAGGTAAAACTGTTCTGTCAAGCATAAGAGACTATTATAAACAAAACATTTGTTTGGCTCTTTCAAGGTCTTCCGGTGTGTCTATTCCTATAGTGGGAGAGTCTGTAAGTGCAACCTTGATTTTAAATCCGTTTTCTATCCACCTAAGTTGTTCGAGTGATTCTGCAATTTCAAGAGACGACTGAGATAATCTTGTGATTTGATTCAGCACCTCGCCGCGATATGCATACATTCCTACATGAATGTAAAAATCTCTGTTTGCCAACCAGTCTTGCCACTTGTAATTTCTTATGTATGGCAAGATAGCTCGGCTAAAGTAAATGGCATAATTGGATTTGTCAAAAATCACTTTTACTTTATTTGGGTCAAAAATGCCCTCAAAGCCTGCTGATTTGTCATATTGCCTTGCTAATGTCGCTATTTGAGTTGCTCCATCTTCAAAGCATCTTTTAATTTCAGCAATTTGTTCAGGAGCTACGAATGGTTCATCACCCTGGATATTTATCACGATATTTGCTTCAGTATCAATATTTTGATAAGCTTCGTTTACTCTGTCAGTGCCACTTTTGTGGTCTGCGGAAGTCATTACAACTTTGCCACCAAAAGCAGTGACGGCATTGAATATGCGGTTGTCATCTGTTGCCACGTAAACTTCATCAAGTTCCTTGCAAACTTGACGATATACTCTTTCTATCATAGTCATTCCGCCAATATCTGCTAAAGGCTTACCGGGAAAGCGACTTGATGCGTATCTTGCAGGGATAATTCCTATAAATTTATTCATAATTCTGTGTATTTATCACAACTCCATCAATGCCTGCTTCAATAAGAGAATCTATTAAATCTGCATTGAATGATTCAATTTCTGTTACTAAATGTATATCAACTTTTGCATTCTTTACTTGTGAAGAAAAATTTTTGTACCATTCACAGTCCTTGCCTGAGGGCAGTGTAACATAGTCTATATCTGCAGATTTGAGTGATAATACTTCTGTAGGAGTAAGCACATTGCAACCAATTATTGGTTCAGCACCAAGTTTTTCTCTAATCTGGGCAGGATGTAAATTACTATTTGTGAGATGAATACCATGGCACTTAATGTCTTCTAACAATGTAAGGTCGTTTTCTACAACAAGGAAGATTTGCCTCTCGTTGCAAAGTTCAACAAGTTTTTGTAAATCTCCTGTTGCGTATTCTCCGGATAATGAAAGTTGAATCCATAGTGCGTCTTCTTTGTCAATAATTTTTGAGCATATGTCAAATGCTTTTTCTGCGGTAGTTTCAATTCTATGTATATACATAATCTGTCAGAATTATTGTTTTTTTAATTTGAAACCAACCGTTATTCCGTCATAACTATTAAGAAGTGTAGAGGCAGTTTTTAGTGTGGTATTATTTGAATAATTTGCCACTTTTTCAATGAGTGTCATAAGTTTTGAGGCATCAAAAGTAAGTGACAATTCGTTTGTGTAAGACTTGTTAATATATGCTGTCATTGTTCCTACGTTAACCTTTCCTAATGCTTGAAAATGGAAAACATAGTTGCCGGCTTCATCAATAGATATAGTGCCTTTTGCATTAATCCTCTTTACTTTCATAGTGAAAGTTGAATCTTCCATAAATTGGACTTTTAGCCCTGCGATTCCGGAACGGGTGTAGAATGGGAGAATTTTTTGCTCAATGCTTGATGCTACTGCAGCACCACCTGCTTGCTGAAGAAAATTGTCTGATTTGAAAGACACTGCAGGTGCGGAATACTTCCATGTCCCAACTAAATCCTTTAGTTCAACCTTCTGAGGACCAATCACGGCACTTATCACATTTCCAATATTTGAAGCTGTTGTTGATGTAGAGTCGGCAGACAATACTTTTCCTAATGCATCTTTTATGTCAAATGCATTGCAAGTAAAAGAGTTGCAGACTACTATTGCTACGAATAAACTGAAAAATATTCTTTTCATTTGTGTGTATTTTTATTTTTGTAAATTTTGGTAATTCTAATTGTCAAGTTTTTCCCATTTAGAGTGTTCGCTTTTATATTCAGGAACAAGTTTTTTCAGTGTGCGAACTGTTTGTTCTTCATCATCTGAATGAACGAAATCATTCATTGTACTCATTAGTTCTGCAACGTGTTGATAATCGTACTGCACAGTGATTGATTTCAAAATTTTCTTATTACTTGTAGGAATACTTTTTTCTTTGTCATAAAGCAATTCCTCGTAGAGTTTTTCACCGGGACGTAACCCTGTTTCAATTATTTTGATATCTTTATCCACGGTAAGTCCTGCAAGAGTAATCATATTTTTAGCGAGGTCGTAAATTTTCACAGGTGTACCCATGTCAAAAATAAATATTTCGCCGCCTTCACCTATGCATGAAGCTTCAAGAACAAGAGAGCAAGCCTCATCAATAGTCATAAAATATCTGATGATATTTTTATCAGTAATGGTTACCGGACCTCCATTTTCAATTTGCTTCTTGAATAGGGGAATCACGGAGCCGTTAGAGCCAAGAACATTTCCGAAGCGAGTTGTAATAAACTGTGTTTTTTGGGACTTGTTTTGAGTGTGAAAGAGAGATTGAACATATATTTCTGCAGCACGTTTGGTTGCTCCCATCACATTTGTAGGATTTACGGCTTTGTCTGTAGAAATCATAATAAATTTCTTAACACCATATTTAATAGCGAGGTCAGCAATTATTTTTGTTCCGAAAATATTATTTCTGACCGCCTCGGTAGGGTTAAATTCCATCATAGGCACGTGCTTATATGCAGCAGCATGGAGTACAATGTCCGGGCGGTATTTTTCAAATAATTTGTCCATCGTTACAGAATCTGTAATGTCTGAAATTATGTATTCTGCGGGAGCCTGTTTGTATTTTTCATTGAGTTCAAGCATAAGGGAGTGCATAGGCGTTTCTGCTTGGTCAACGAGAATAATACTATTGGGATTCATGACTGCGACTTGACGAGTTATTTCGCTTCCGATGGAACCTGCAGCACCGGTAATAATTACTTTTTTACCATTTATGAAATTTGCAAGGTGATTGTGGTTTATTTTTATTTGTCTGCGTCCAAGCAAATCTTCAATCTTTATTCTCTCAACGTGTGCGGTAGAAGAAGTTCCCTCATTGCTTATAAATTCAGAAACGTGATTTATAATAAATAGTTTGAAGCCATGTCGTAGAAGTTCATCTGCATAGTCTGTTTTGATTACATCAAAGAGTTTGTCTGGTATCAAAATACTGTCACATTCGTATTCTGCCGACAATTCTTTCAAACTATTTTCAGAAAAAGGATAAATCTTAAATCCATTTACAAAATTTACTTTTGAAAGAGGAAAGATTTCAGTACTTAGTATTGCTTGGGGATTATATCTGCGTGGGTGCTCGTTTTTGAGGGTGTGAGCAAGGGTAATAGTGCTGATGTCATTGCCTAAAATTATTATAGGTATGCTATTACCTACTTTGTCCACGTGCATAGAGTACAAGTGTTTGGTTATAAGCCTCATACACATCATTATCGTGAACGACATAAAACCTGCTACAAATATATTCCAAATGCTGAAATATCTTACATCTGAAATTTTTTCAATCAGAAGTGCTGTTAGAATGAGTGTAAAAGAAGCGGATACAACGAGAATAGCTGTCTTAGACATATCCTCAATTATTGGGAGACGAATAGTGTATTTGTAGTTCTTAACAAGCAGATTTATGAACATATACACAACCGAAACTATAAAAATTTTCGTAGGGATTGCATAAGGAAAACTTACAATATTTTCGGTTGGATTTCCATTAAATGAGACTACAAGCCAATAGCATATCGCACTCAATATGGTGTCCACAAATAATACGAAAGCATGAGGAGCAGACTTTCTTTTGAATAAGTCTATGAATAGAAATTTCAGAATAAAATCTATAAATCTTTTCCATATAGAATTATTCTCTTTACCAATTTTTTTCATACAATATTTGTATTTGCAATTATAATTGCAAATATAAGAAATTTACTTTAATAATTGGCATTTTATGGGTGTTTTTATACTTACTATAGCAATTTGTTGCGGTTTTACATCAATCCTTCGTCCATAAAAGAGAAGTAATTACCTTGTCCAACAATGATATGGTCTAACACTTTTATTTCAAGAAGTTCCGCAGAAGCTTTTATTCTTGCTGTTAGTGCTTTATCTGCATTGCTTGGAGTGATATTGCCGGACGGGTGATTGTGAACAAGAATTATGCTGGAAGATAGCTTGTCTATGGCGGATTTAATAACGATTTTTACGTCAACAAGTGTGGCTGCGGTGCCGCCGGTGCTGATACAGTCCATAGAAGTGACTTTTGCTGCACGGCTGAGGTGTAGAACCCAAAATTGTTCATGTGTTAGGTTTTCAAGTTTGGTTCTCATAAGTAAAAATACATCTCTTGAACTTTGAATTTTTGGGTCTTGTTGACCTTCATATTCTATAGCTCTCTGGCATCTTCTTCCAAGCTCGATAGAAGCTGCTAATGATGTTGCTTTTGCCAATCCAATACCGGTATATTTTGATGAAAGTTCGGGTATAGTCATTTTTGTAAGTCTATCCAGTCTATTTCCAATATCGGAAAGTATTTCTTGACTGAGACATATAACGGATTTCCCTTTAAGCCCGCTACCAAAAATAATTGCGAGGAGTTCTGCATCGCTTAAAGTTGTGATGCCATATTTTTGTGCCTTTTCCCTGGGTTTATCGTCTTCTGCCAGGTCACAAATTCGAGGAGTGTAATTTTTCGGATTCCTTTCCATATTATTTCCCTTTCCTCAAGAGTATTTCCTCTTCTATATTTCTGCCTTTTCCAAGGATTATTTTTTTAATAAAAGCAAATATGAACCCGGTGCCATAACCTCCGAGCTGGATAATGCTTGCCGGTATTACTTTTAGTGCTATTATTATTGATTTTGTGGAAACAAGGGAGAAAAAGAATATTAGTACGAAATATGTTGCGAGTGGTGCTATGCACCACGGATTGATGAATATTGCAGCAATAATCATTGCCAATGCAGCAATAACAAAAAGTGCGGGCAGTGTGTGAACAAGTTTCAATGACTCCGGATATAATATTTTTAACGTGATTCGAGACATTCCAAAGACATATACTTGACGCAGAAATTTTTTGAAATTCACTCGTCTTTTGTGATATACAAAAGCATCAGTGAAAAGGGTAATTGAGAATCCTGCTTTACGGATTCGAGTACTCATATCTATGTCCTCTGAAAACATTTCTCTGAATCCCCCTACAGTTTCATAGACGGCTCTTGAAAAGCCCATATTAAAGGTTCTTGGAACAAATTTTTCCATAGAAATTTTTCCACCGCGTATTCCCCCTGTAGTCAGAAAAGATGTCATAGTGTAATTTATAGCTTTCTGAGTGTTTGTGAAAGAATCATGTGCAGCATCCGGACCGCCAAAACAGTCTGTAGGATTTGCTTTCAGACAATTCTCAAGTACTTCAAAGTATTGTTCCGGGATTACACAGTCTGAATCAAAGAATATAAAATAGTCTCCGGTAGCATTTTCCATACCAACGTTTCGTGCAATGGAGCGACCTTCATTCTCTTTATAAATATACTTTACCGGGAATGAATCTTTGTATTTGCTTATAGCAGAATCACATTTCTGTGTAGAACCGTCTTCAACTATTACAAGCTCAAAGTTTTTAACGGTTTGATTGTCAAGGCTTTTGAGTAAGTCCTCGACTTCTGCTATTCTGTTGTAAACCGGTACTATTATTGAAAATTTCATATTTTTCGTATTTTAGTCCATTCTATTTTTATAGTCTTCGTATGAAAAATGTCTCAAACACTCTGTAGTGCCGTCTGAATGGCGAAATATGATGTCCGGGTGTTGTATGCCATTAAACATATTTGTTTTGACGGTGGTGTAGTGGTTCATATCTTCAAGTGTTAGTTTGTCACCGGGTTTAAGAGGTTCATTAAAAAACCAATACCCTTTGAAATCACCGCTTAAACAGGAGTTTCCTCCCAAACGATAGGCATTTTTTCCTTCTGCTTCTGTACAACTCTCCGTGATGCTTGGCATATACGGCATTTCCAAAGTGTCCGGCATGTGACAGGCAAAAGAAGCATCGATGATTGCTGTTTTAATTCCTTGATTTTCAACTATATCAGTAGTGATTAGGTCACCGGTTCTCCACATAAAGGCACTGCCAGGTTCCATAATAACTTTAAGCCAAGGATATCTGCTCTTAAAACCTTTTAGGAGGTTTATCAAGTGTTCAACGTCATATCCTTCACGTGTCACCAAATGTCCTCCACCCATATTTATCCATTTAACGGAGTGCAAATATTTTCCAAATTGTTCTTCAAATGCTATAAGAACTTTTTCAAGGTCAAAAGATGTGGACTCGCATAATTGGTGAAAATGTAGTCCTTCTATTCCCTCCGGAAGTTTTTCCCCAATCATGTCAGCTGTTACACCGAAACGAGAACCCGGAAGAGCCGGATTATATATATCTGTTTCAATTACTGAGCATTGAGGGTTTACTCTAAGTCCTGCGGAAACATAGTCTTTTTGGAGATTCCACTTGTTAAGTGTATTTTTGTGTTGTTCAAATTGTGATATGGAATTAAACGTGATATGAGTGCTACCTTCAAGAAATTTATAGATAGTGTCTGCCGTATAAACCGGGCAATAACTATGTACTTTTTTATGCAAATATTCATTTCCAAGCAATAGCTCATTCAGTGAACTTGCTGTAGATGCAAAACCATATTCACAAAGAATGGTAAACGTCTTCCAAAGAGCGTTTGCTTTGAAAGCCATTATTATTTCTACGTCTGCTTGTTTGCGAATGTAGTCAATCAAGTCTAAATTTCTCCTTATTTTATCTTCATACACTATGTAGTAAGGAGTAGGGTATGTGTTTAAATTCTTTATTTGCATATCTGAAATAGTGCGAATTGTAACATTAAAACTTTATTTCCTGCATTGTCAAAGTTGACAGAGATGCGATGTTGCTCTGAAACAGAATCCAGGTTTGTGATAGTTCCTGAGCCGAATCTTTGATGGACAATTTTCATGCCTACAGATAGTTCTGAAATGGTATGTTTGCAGAATGAGCCATTTGATGGCACAGAGATAGTCTTATCCTGCTCGTTTCTGTGATAGAAAGTAGCTGAATTAGTTTTTATAGGATTAGTATTCCTTGAAACGCTTTTTCGCCCTGAGCCGTCAGACGATAAAATATATATGGGATTGATATCATACACAAATGGAGAAAGACTTGTAGTTTGAGGCATACCATTTTTCATTCTGCTTTTTGCGTATGTCATCATACAAAAATCTTTAGCTCTGGTAATAGCCACGTATAACAAACGACGCTCTTCTTCTATTTCTTTATGAGAATTTTTTGCCATAACGGAGGGAAACAAATCATCTTCCACTCCGGCAATGAAAACTTTGTCAAATTCAAGTCCTTTTGCAGAGTGAACCGTCATAAATGTAATGCAATCCTTTTCTCCGGTTTCTTTATCTTGGTCTGTGTATAGTGCGGTTTCTGAAATAAAAGTGGTGAGACTCGTGTCTTTTCCTTCCTCAAGGTTTGTATCAACAAATTGCCTTACCGCACTTACAAGTTCTTCTACATTTTCTTTTTTTGATACGTTTTCCGGTGTGTTATCCGAATTATATATGGAAAGTAAACCGACAGTGCGAATAATATTTATAGTTATTTCAGCTGCATCAACTTCATGTGATTTAGTAATAAAACCTGTAATCAACTCTGCAAAGGCAGAGATTTTCTTTTCAGTGCCCTTGTTAATGCCGGTTTCGTATTCTGAAAGATTTGTTATGAGCTGCCATAGTGAAATATTATTGTGGTTTGCAGACGCTGAGAGTTTGCCTATTGTTGTGTCTCCGATACCTCTTGCCGGAAAATTGATGATGCGTTTTAGTGCTTCGTCATCGTTTGGATTTATAGCCACACGCATATATGCAAGAATATCTCTAATTTCTTTTCTCTGATAGAAAGATGTGCCGCCATAAATAACGTATGGAATGTTGTATTTTCTGAAACATTCTTCTAAAACACGTGATTGAGCATTTGTGCGGTACAGAATAGCCATTTTGTGGTATGGTACTCTTTCTTCGCGGTGTATTCTGGACACTCTTGCTGCAAGAATGGCACTTTCTTCAAATTCACTATAGCACCTCGTCAGCTCAATGGGTGCTCCTATTTCATTTTCGGAATAAACGTTTTTCTTGATTTGGTTTTGGTTTTTTTCAATTAGAGAATTTGCTGCATTTACAATATTTTGTGTGGAGCGATAGTTCCTTTCCAATCTGAAAATCTTGAGATTACGGAAAGTCCTATTCAAACTCAGAATGTTGGAAATATTTGCTCCGCGGAAGGAATATATGCTTTGTGCATCATCTCCCACAACACACAATTTGTTTTCTTCGTTCACAATTTGAAGAATAATATTATGCTGTGCGAAGTTCGTATCTTGGTACTCATCAACGAGCATATACTTGAAATGTTCCTTGTATTTGTTTCTGATATCAGGAAAATCTCTAAAAAGTACATTTGTGTATAACAGCAGGTCATCAAAGTCCATTGCATTAGAAACCTTGCAACGTTGGCAATAATTTGCATAAATAGCCTGTGTCCCCGGTCGTTTGGCTCTATAGTCAGCATCCATTAAATCTTTAGACATATAGTAATCCTCCGGAGTGATGAGTGCATTTTTTGCCATTGATATAACAGACTGAATTGTTGCAGGTTTATATACTTTCTCATCAAACCCCATTTCCTTAATAATATTCTTGATGAGACTTTTTGAATCGTTGCTGTCATAAATGGTAAAATCTCGAGTAAAACCGAGAATTTCTGCATTGATTCTTAGTATTTTAGAAAAAATGGAGTGAAATGTTCCCATCCATAACCTACTTGCCGAGTCTTTACCCAAAAGATTCTCAACACGTTCACGCATCTCTCGTGCCGCTTTATTCGTAAAAGTGAGTGCAAGGATAGAGTATGGTGAATATCCAAGTTTAAGCAGATGTACTATTTTATATGTAAGTACACGAGTTTTTCCTGAGCCTGCTCCTGCAATCACGAGTTGAGGTCCATCGCAATATATCACGGCATCATATTGCTGAGTATTAAGGTCTTTGAGGTATTCTTCCATTATATAAAGCTATTCGTTTCGCTGTTATAAGTAAAGCCTACACTCAAAAGTTTTTCTTCTAATTCTTTTCTCTTTATGCAAAGTTCTTCACAGAGTTCGTCAAGGGAGATTCTGCGGTCACGAAGCATTGTATTTATATAGCTTAATAATATTAAAGGGTCTGTTGGAATGCAATTCATGTGTTCTCTTTATTTATTTTTACAAATGTACGCATTTTTTGTGAAACTAAACGTAATGTATATAAAAAAGACGACTGCGGGTAGGCAATCGTCTTTTTTTGAATTATGTTTGTTGTATTATACCCAACGGCTGAAAGCGAAGTCCATTCTGTGAGGAAGTTCATTCATTGTAGGATAGATACGGTAACCGTAGCGGAATACGCCCGCATCAATTATCTTGTCACTCAATTCAAATGTGAGAACATTTCCGTCTTCTTTTACAACTTCAAATTGTTTTGAGAACCAAAGTTTCTCTTCGCCATCTTCCTGTTTGTAAACAACAAGTTCTGCGTGGAGGTCACGTCCGATACCGTTTGTATCAACGATAATCTTCGTTGTAAAGATATCACCGGTGAGTGTGTTTGTATGGTCAGTTGTTATAACGTCAAATACTTTGATGCCATCCCATTGTGCGGCAACTTTTTCTTTCCATTCCACAATCTGTTTTGCTAAGCTGTAGTTGTTTTCTTTTAGGCGAGCAGAACGAGCAGCTTCCTTGTTGTAGAAACGTTCAATATAGTCGTCAATCATACGTTTCATTGTGAAATGAGGTGCGATGTCTGCGATAGAACCCTTGATGCATTCAATCCATTCCGGTGAATAACCTTTTGAGTTTTGTGCAAAGTACTTTGGAATAATCTCGTTTTCAAGCATAGAGTAGATTGTTGCAGCATCAAGTTTATCCTGGAGTGCTTGCTGTTCTGCTGAGAATGTACGTTTGTCTGTGAGAGCCCAACCTGCTTTTTCGTTGAAACGATATCCCTCGTACCACCAACCATCAAGTACAGAGAAGTTAAGCACACCATTCATTTCTGCTTTTTCACCTGATGTACCGGAAGCTTCAAGAGGACGAGTAGGAGTGTTAAGCCAAATATCAACACCGCTGACAAGGCGTTTAGCCACAATCATATTGTAGTCTTCAAGGAAGATGATTTTGCCAAGGAACTGTGGCATACGAGAGATTTCCATAATTTTCTTGATAAGACCTTGTCCTGCACCGTCTGCCGGGTGAGCTTTACCGGAGAATATGAATTGTACAGGGA
>SAMEA3663271__coassemble_494_pt1 | contig 11875 bp, 18 predicted proteins | sample SAMEA3663271__metabat2_low_PE_018 | metagenome-assembled genome bin SAMEA3663271 (sample SAMEA3663271) | pig gut metagenome | biome: pig gut; feature: pig-associated habitat; material: faeces | place: China | collected 2013
GAGTGCAAAGTTACAACTTTTCTATATTCTGACCAAATATTTTTACAAGTATTTTTACACTTTTTTATTTTATATTTGTTAATCAGAGGATTAGTGAGAAATCCGGAGCTATTAGTAAGACCTGAAATGACGAGATTGATGAGAATTTTGGGTGAAACGGGCATTGATAAGAAATTTTGAGATATTTTGGGCATTTTGCAAATTGGGTAAAATTGGGGAACTTAAATTTGACGAAAATTGCAATGATATAATAGTAAAAATCCGGAATGGTTGTTTAGAATTCTATGATATTTGGTAAAATTTGTCTGTATTGACATTTTTTAGTAATTTCGCACCAATTTATAGATTTGAATTAAATAATATATAATATGAGAAGATTTTGTTTTATTGTTTGCATGATTTGCGGTATTGCTATGTATGGTGTGACGCTTGATATGGTGAAGTTTCACAATGAGGCTACAGATACTGCAAAAATCACCGATATACTTGTAAAGAATGTGAATATTGAAAACAATGGCGAACGCATCGGAAACATCGGCAGGGGTTTTATCGGCACTCCGTATGTAGCTCATACTCTTGAGGGTGAGAAGGAGTTGCTCCGAATAAATTTAGATGAGCTGGATTGCACCACTTTTGTAGAGACTGTGATTGCACTTGCTTATACTGCGGGTGAAAAACGCACTTCTTGGCGTGATTTTATTTATAATTTAGAGCGTTTCCGTTATCGAGACGGGGAGCTTAACGGCTATGCTTCTCGCCTGCACTATATTTCGGATTGGATTATTAACAATTCTTATCGAGGAAATGTCGTGGAAGTTACAAACAGGCTTCCGTCTCACAGATACCTTGTAAAAACTATTAATTATATGAGTGCACACCGTGAGCAATACCCTGCTCTGGCGGATTCAGCAACGTTTGAAAAGATTAAGAACACGGAAATGGGTTACCGCAATCACCGCTTTCCTTACATTAAATCTCAGTTTTTATCTTCAAAAGATGTGAAAACCGCTCTGAAAGAGGGCGACATCGTGGCTCTGACTTGCGGACTAAAGGACCTTGACGTTTCTCACATGGGTATTATTGTGATTGAAAATGGTGAGCCTCACCTTTTGCATGCGTCAAGTAGCCATGGCAAGGTGGAGATTACGAATATTCCGCTGAGCGAGTTTATGAAAAAGAATCGCAGCTTGACGGGCATCCGTGTTATCAGGCTTGCGGACTAAAGTTTAGTATAAATAAAGATATGAGAGTCACATTTATTGCGGCTCTCATTTTTTTATTCCCAATAGGGATATACTAAAAAAAGCGAGAGGAAATCGCAATTGCAACTTCCTCCCACACACTTAATTATGGATAAACATTGATATTATGACCTTTTCGTCTTTTTGCCCCAACCATATTTAGCTGCTGCACCGAGTTCTTCTTCAATGCGGAGGAGCTGGTTGTATTTAGCCATACGGTCTGAACGGCTTGCAGAACCTGTCTTGATTTGACCTGCGTTTGTAGCAACTGCTATGTCTGCGATAGTAGCATCTTCAGTTTCACCTGAACGGTGTGAAATAACAGCAGTGTAACCGTTACGCTGTGCGAGTTCAACAGCACGGAGAGTTTCTGTGAGTGAACCGATTTGGTTAACTTTTACGAGAATAGAGTTTGCACAACCTTCTTCAATACCACGCTGGAGGTATTTAACGTTTGTAACGAACAAGTCGTCACCAACGAGCTGGCAACGGTCGCCGATGAGGTCTGTGAGAATCTTCCAGCCTTCCCAGTCGTTTTCAGCCATACCATCTTCGATAGAATCGATAGGATATTTTTCAACGAGCTGTTTGAGGAATTCTGCTTGTTCTTTAGAAGAAAGCTTAGGTGCATTTTCACCTTGTTTCCAAGTGTAGTCATATACACCATCTTTGAAGAATTCTGAAGAAGCACAGTCAAGACCGATAGTAACATCTTTACCCGGAACGTAACCTGCTTTTTCGATAGCTTTGATGATAACGTTAAGAGCATCTTCAGTACCATCGAGTGTAGGAGCGAAACCACCTTCATCACCTACTGCGGTGCTCAAGCCACGTTCTTTGAGTACGCTCTTGAGGTTGTGGAATACTTCAGTACCCATACGAATACCTTCTTTGAATGAAGGAGCACCGATAGGACGAATCATAAATTCCTGGAAGCAGATAGGTGCATCTGAGTGAGCACCACCATTGATAATGTTCATCATAGGAACCGGAAGTGCGTAAGCATTGCAACCACCGATGTATTTGTAAAGAGGGAGGTCAAGGTAGTCAGCAGCAGCTTTAGCTACAGCGAGTGAAACGCCAAGGATAGCATTAGCACCGAGTTTGGACTTGGTGTCTGTACCATCGAGTTCAAGCATTTTTTCGTCAATAGCAATTTGTTCAAGAGCACTCATACCAACAAGTGCCGGAGCAATAACATTGTTTACGTTTTCAACTGCTTTTTGAACGCCTTTACCCATATAGCGACCTTTGTCACCGTCACGAAGTTCGAGTGCTTCGTTAACACCTGTAGAAGCACCTGATGGTACAGAAGCACGGCCACGGCAGCCGGATTCAAGGATTACGTCAACTTCTACTGTAGGATTACCGCGTGAGTCAAGAACTTCACGACCGATGATTTTTGCAATTTTCATAATTCTTTTATGATTAGAGTTAAATTTATGATTATGATTAATTAATTATCTTAAATTTTTTCTGACTGCAAAGTTACAAATAATTCGCTGAGTTTCCGAATTTTTGTGTAAGAAAATATGGTGAATAAAGTTAAAAAAAATGTAAGTTCGGAAAGGGGTTTTATAGCGGACACAAAGAAAAAAGCTTGCTCGGTGGAGTAAACCGGGCAAGCTTCGTATTTATAGAGTTTTATCTCGAAATTATTCTGCACTTTCCGGAGCTTGTTCCGGAGCTGCTTCAGGAGCCGGTTGAGCTTTAGGAGCAGATTTGCGAGAACGGCGAGTACGTCCTGATTTCTTTTCGCCTTTGTCTTTAAGGAGAGCTTCGTTGTAGTCAACGAGTTCGATAAAGCAAGTTTTAGCGTTATCACCAAGACGGTTACCTGTTTTGAGGATACGAGTGTAACCACCGTTACGTTCAGCGATTTTTTCAGAGATGTTTTTGAAAAGTTCAGTAACAGCTTCTTTGTTCTGAAGATATTTGAAAACGAGCTGGCGGTTTGCCATGTTGTCTTCTTTAGCACGGTTGATAATAGGCTCAGCATAGACGCGGAGTGCTTTAGCTTTGGCAAGTGTAGTGAAGATTCTTTTGCGGAGAATCAAAGCAATAGTCATATTTGCCAAAAGTGCGTCGCGGTGAGCTTTAGTGCGGCTAAGGTGATTAAATTTTTTATTGTGTCTCATCGTTAAAATTACTCTTTGTCTAATTTGTATTTTGAAATATCCATTCCGAACGAGAGGTTAAGTTTAGCCAGAAGTTCATCGAGTTCTGTGAGAGATTTCTTACCAAAGTTACGGAATTTGAGGAGGTCTGTTTTGTTGAAAACTACGAGTTCACCGAGAGTTTCCACTTCAGCACTCTTCAAGCAGTTGAGGGCACGGACTGAGAGGTCCATATCCACGAGCTTGGTTTTGAGAAGCTGTCGCATGTGGAGTACTTCTTCATCAAATTCTTCATTACCATCTTCTTCTGTTGTTTCAAGAGTGATTTTCTCGTCAGAGAAGAGCATAAGGTGATAGATAAGAATTTTAGCGGCTTCTTTGAGTGCATCTTTAGGATGAATAGAGCCGTTAGTAGTGATTTCAATGAGAAGTTTTTCGTAGTCGGTTTTTTGATCCACACGGAAGTTTTCGACAGAAGTTTTAACGTTCTTAATAGGAGTGTAGATTGAGTCAATAGCGATAACGTTCACGTCATCTGTATTGAGATTCTGCTCATCTGCAGGAGTCCAACCTCTACCCTTATTAATAGTAAATTCCATCGAGAAGCTTGCAGCAGGGTCCAAATGACAAATTTCGAGTTCCGGGTTGAGGACTTCAAAGCCTTTGATAACGGCATTGAGGTCACCTGCCTTGAAAACCTCCTTACCTGACGGAATGACAATTTGTGCTTTTTCGAAGTCTGTATCTTCGATGGTTTGTTTGAGATCAATTTTCTTGATATTAAGGATGATGTTGCTCACGTCTTCCTTAATTCCGGGAACGGTATCAAACTCGTGTTTCACGCCCGGGATTTTGATAGAAGAAATAGCGTATCCTTCAAGTGAAGCGAGAAGGATGCGTCGGAGGGCGTTACCTACGGTAGTACCATAGCCCGGCTCCAATGGCTTGAACTCAAATTTGCCAAAGAAGTCGTTGGCTTCCAACATAAGGACTCTGTCAGGTTTTTGGAATGCTAAAATAGCCATGGATGAAATTTTTAATTATTATTTAGAATACAACTCGACGATAAGTTGCTCTTTGATAGTTTCAGGTATATCTTCGCGTGCAGGCACGTGGAGGAATTTACCGCTTTTAGAAGCTTCGTCCCATTCAATCCAAGGATATTTGCTGTGATTGAAACCGGAAAGAGCATCTGCAATAACTTCGAGAGCTTTAGATTTTTCGCGAACGCCAACAACGTCACCAGGTTTAACAGAGTATGAAGCGATGTTCACAACTTCTCCGTTAACAGTGATATGACGGTGAAGAACGAGCTGACGAGCAGCAGGGCGAGTAGGAGCGATACCAAGACGGAATACTACGTTATCAAGACGGCTTTCAAGAAGCTGGAGAAGAATTTCACCTGTCACACCGCCAAGGCGTGAAGCTTTCTCGAAAAGGTTACGGAACTGACGTTCAAGTACACCGTAAGTGTATTTAGCTTTTTGTTTTTCGCGGAGCTGCATACCATATTCAGAAGTTTTTCTGCGTTTGTTAGCTCCGTGCTGACCCGGTGGGAAGTTTCGGCGTTGAAGCACTTTATCTTCACCAAAGATGGGTTCTCCAAATTTACGTGCGATTTTGGTCTTAGGACCTGTATATCTTGCCATTTTAATTATCTTTAAGTTTATTCAGCTTTTCGCAAGCACATCGTGCAGCCGCGACCATAGAGAGGTGAAGAAAATTATGGTCAATTTCACTTTGTGCGAGCTACTTGTCTAAAAATTTGATTAGAGAATGGAGAAATAATAAGTTATAGAATAAATCTGAATGAATAAACACTGATGCCGTGATTATACTCTTCTTCTTTTAGGAGGACGGCAACCATTGTGTGGAAGTGGAGTAACATCAATGATTTCAGTTACTTCAATACCGGCACCGTGTACTGTACGGATAGCTGATTCGCGACCGTTACCAGGTCCCTTAACGTATGCTTTAACTTTGCGGAGACCGAGGTCGTAAGCAACTTTAGCACAATCCTGAGCAGCCATTTGTGCTGCGTACGGAGTGTTCTTTTTAGAGCCACGGAAGCCCATTTTACCTGCAGATGACCAAGAGATAACTTGACCTTCGCTGTTTGCCAAGCAAACGATAATGTTGTTAAAAGATGAGTGAACGTGGAGCTGACCAGCTGCGTCAACTTTGACGTTTCTCTTTTTAGCTGCGACTGTTTTCTTTGCCATAATTCAAGTTTATTTAGTAGCTTTCTTCTTGTTTGCAACTGTTTTCTTACGTCCCTTACGAGTACGAGCATTGTTTTTTGTGCTCTGACCGCGAACAGGGAGACCGATACGATGACGGATTCCACGGTAGCAACCGATATCCATAAGACGCTTGATGTTAAGCTGGATTTCGCTGCGGAGGTCACCTTCCACTTTGTAGTCAGCAGAGATAACTTCACGAACTTTGGCTGCTTGTTCGTCTGACCAGTCTTTTACTTTAATATCTTTATCAACTCCGGCTTTGTCGAGAATAGATTTGGCTGCACTGCGACCAATGCCGAAGATATAAGTCAAGGCGATTTCACCTCTTTTGTTTTGGGGGAGGTCCACTCCCACGATTCTTACTGCCATATTTTATTGAAATTTTTTATTCAAAAATAATAAAATATTATCCTTGACGCTGTTTATACTTAGGATTTTTTTTGTTAATAACGTACAGACGTCCTTTGCGACGTACTATTTTGCTGTCCGGTGTGCGTTTTTTGATTGACGCTCTTACTTTCATATTCTTGGTATTTTTTTTTGTTTATTTGTATCTAAATGCAATACGTCCTTTTGACAGGTCGTAGGGCGACATTTCCACACGCACTTTGTCGCCGGGGAGGATGCGGATATAGTGCATTCTCATTTTACCGGAGATGTGTGCAATGATTTCATGTCCGTTTTCGAGTTCGACACGGAACTGAGCGTTAGAGAGAGCCTCTACAATCGTGCCGTCTTGTTCTATTGCTGCTTGTTTTGCCATAAAATTTTAAATAAATCTGTCGCCAAGTACTTGTTGTATATAATCAAATGTGGTGAGGATATGTGTTTGGTCGCCATAGAGAGCAACAGTGTGTTCGTAGTGAGCAGATGGTTTGCGGTCTTTAGTACGGCAAGTCCATCCGTCTTGCTCAATAACGATGTTTTTACTGCCCAAGTTAATCATCGGTTCAATAGCGATGCACATACCGTTTTTGAGCACCGGTCCAACGCCTTTTCTGCCATAGTTTGGCACTTCAGGGTCTTCGTGCATTTTTTTGCCGATTCCGTGTCCACACATTTCACGTACAACGGTGTAGCCTCTGTGTTCGCAGTAAGTTTGGACAGCATTAGCGATATCGCCGATGCGATTTCCTACTTTGCACTGCTCGATGCCCTTGTAAAGTGACTCTTTTGTGGTCACGCAGAGAGCTTTTACTTCAGGAGCTATATCGCCAACGGGATAGGTGTAGCATTGGTCGCCATTATATCCGTCAAGTTCCACAACACAGTCAAGTCCCACTATATCACCTTCTCTGAGGGAATAGTTTGATGGAAATCCGTGTACAACAGTTTCGTTAACTTCTATACACAGTGTGCCGGGGAAGCCGCCATATCCCAAACATGCCGGACGACCGCCATTGTCGCAAATAAATTCGCGAGCAATGGTGTCGAGATGGCGTGTTGTGACACCCGGAGCCACCCACTTGGCGAGTTCACCAAGTGTTTGACTGACAAGGATTGAGGCTTTCCTCATTTTGTCTATTTCTTCAAGTGTCTTGAGATAGATCATTTAATATAGCGTTAATATAAATATTTCTGATGTCTATTAATACATACTGCCTGTTGTGCGGCCTTTAATTTGTCCGTCTTTCATCAAGCCGTCGTAGTGGTGCATCATAAGGTGTGTCTCAATCTGCTGGAGAGTGTCGAGAACAACACCGACAAGAATCAAAAGTGACGTTCCACCAAAGAATTGTGCGAAATTCTGGCTTACGCCGAATGCACGGGCAAATGCAGGGAGAATTGCCACAACTCCGAGGAATAATGAACCCGGAAGTGTGATTCTTGACATAATAGAGTCAAGGTATTCTGCTGTTTTCTTGCCCGGTTTAACACCCGGAATGAAGCCGTTGTTTCGCTTCATATCTTCCGCCATTTGAGTTGGGCGGACGGTGATAGCGGTATAGAAATATGTGAACGCCACAATCATAATGAAGTACACAAGGTTATACCAGAAACCGTTGATGTCTGCAAACGCTGCCATAAATCCTGTTGAGCTTTCGCTTGTTCCGAATCCTGCGAGAGTGATAGGGATAAACATAATAGCTTGTGCAAAGATGATTGGCATAACGCCTGCTGCATTTACTTTCAGAGGAATGTATTGACGAGCACCGCCGTACTGTTTGTTTCCAACAATACGTTTAGCGTACTGTACGGGCACTTTTCTTGTTCCCTGCACGAGGAGCACTGCTCCAACAGTTACAGCGAAGAGGAGAATAAGTTCGGCGAGGAACATCACGAGTCCGCCTTGTGAGCCGTCAGCTCCCGGAAGGCGACTTACGAATTCAAAACGGAGGGCTTGCGGGAGACGTGCGATGATACCGACAAGGATAATGAATGATATACCGTTGCCGACACCTTTGTCAGTGATTCTCTCACCAAGCCACATAATAAACATGGAGCCTGCTGCAAGGATGATAGTCAGGTAAATGATTGTCCAATACGTCATTTGTGCGTTACCGCCTGCACTCTGAACTTGAACTGAAAGGTTCCAAAGATAAGCCGGACCTTGGAGAAGAAGGATAAGCACTGTGAGGTAACGAGTGTATTGATTCAGTCTCTGACGTCCACTTTCGCCGTCACGCTGCATTTTCTGGAATGATGGCAACACCATACCAAGAAGTTGGATAACGATAGATGCCGTGATGTATGGCATGATACCGAGGGCGAAAATGGAAGCCTGTGAGAATGCACCACCTGAGAACATATCGAGCAATTGCATCAAGCCGCTACGGTTTGTAAAGTTTGCGAGTGCGTCCAAGTCACTCGGTGCAATACCCGGGAGTACGATGTAACAACCGAGACGATACACGAGTACGAGGAGGAAAGTCACTGCAAGGCGTTCACGCAGCTCCTTGATTGTCCATATATTCTTAAGTGTTTGGAAAAAGCTCATGTTTATTAAAGTTTATTGATTGAACCACCTGCTTGTTCGATAGCTTTCTGAGCAGCAGCAGAGAAAGCGTGTGCTTCTACAGCGATAGCACGAGTAACTTCGCCGTTTGCGAGGACTTTAATAGGAAGTTTGCCATCATAGAGTCCTGCCTGACGGAATTCTTCAAGACCGATTTTTTCGAGGTTCTTTGCAGCAGCGAGAGCTTCAATAACTGCAAGATTAACCGGTTTGAACTCTTTGCGGTTGATGTTTTTGAAACCGAATTTAGGGAGACGACGTTGGATAGGCATCTGACCACCTTCAAATCCGATTTTGCGGCTATATCCTGAGCGAGATTTAGCACCTTTGTGTCCGCGAGTAGATGTACCGCCTTTGCCGGAACCCGGTCCGCGACCGATACGAGTCTTTCTATGTGTAGAGCCTACAGCAGGTTTAAGATTACTTAAGTTCATAGTTGTAAGAAAAATTTAAGCGTTAGTCACTTCTACCAAGTGACGAACTTTGTTAACCATTCCCATCACAGCCGGAGTGTCTTCTTTGACAACGGTGTGATTCATTTTTCTCAAGCCGAGAGCGTCAAGAGTACGCTTTTGTACTGCAGGGCAGTTTATACGGCTTTTAATTTGTTTAATTTTAATCTGTGCCATTGTAAAACGAAGATTTTAGCCTTTGAATACTTTTTCTACTGAGATACCGCGATTTTGAGCTACTTGAGCCGGGCTTCTCATTTCAGCGAGAGCAGCGATAGTAGCTTTCACGAGGTTGTGAGGGTTTGAAGAGCCTTTAGATTTAGCAAGGACATCTGTTACACCCACGCTTTCAAGCACGGCACGCATAGCACCACCGGCTTTAACACCGGTACCTTGTGCAGCAGGGAGAAGCAATACACGGCTACCGCCGAATTTTGTTTCCTGTCCGTGAGGAATAGTACCTTTGTGAATAGGAACCTGGATAAGGTTTTTCTTAGCAGCTTCAACACCTTTCTGGATAGCTGCAGTAACTTCATTGGCTTTACCGAGTCCCCAGCCAACAATACCGTTTTCGTTACCAACAACTACAATAGCGGCGAAAGTGAAAGTACGTCCACCTTTTGTAACTTTGGTTACACGGTTAATGGCAACGAGACGATCTTTGAGTTCAAGATCATTAGTTGATTTTACTCTATTATTCTTATTTGCCATAATCTGATTAGAATTTTAGTCCGCCTTCGCGAGCAGCGTCAGCTAATGATTTAACACGACCATGGAAGAGGTATCCGTTACGGTCGAAAACAACTTCAGTAATACCGGCAGCCAATGCTTTTTCTGCGATGGCTTTACCTACTTGTGCAGCGATTTCGCTTTTGTTGCCTTCAGTGAGACCTTTTGAAGAAGCAGCGGCAAGAGTTTTGCCTGCGAGGTCATCGATGAGCTGAGCGTAAATCTGTTTGTTGCTGCGGAAGACAGACAGACGTGGACGGCTTGCAGTGCCTGATACTTTACCACGAATGCGAGTTTTGATTTTTATTCTTCTTTCTATCTTTGAAATCATGATAATATCAATTTATGTTATTTAGCACTTGCCGATTTACCTGACTTACGACGGATAACTTCGCCCACGAACTTAATACCTTTACCCTTGTAAGGTTCAGGTTTGCGGAGTGAACGGATTTTAGCACAAACTTGTCCTAAGAGTTGTTTATCGTCGCTTTCAAGGATAATAAGCGGGTTCTTGTTACGTTCAGTCTTTGCTTCAACTTTAACTTCAGCAGGAAGTTTGATATATATTGCGTGGGAATAACCGAGCGCGAGTTCAAGAACTTGTCCTGTGGATGTAGCACGGTAACCAACGCCTACTAATTCCATTTCTTTGCGATAACCTGTAGAAACACCTACAACCATGTTGTGAATCAAAGCACGATAGAGTCCGTGCTGTGAACGGTGCTGACGGTCGTCAGATGGTCTGGTGAGTACGATGTGGTTATCTTCAACTTTGACAGTGATGTCAGAGTTTACGGCTTGTGAAAGTTCGCCTTTAGGACCTTTAACTGTAACGAGGTTGTTTTCGTCGATTTTGACGGTAACACCTGCAGGGATTTCGATTGGAGCTTTACCTATTCTTGACATAATTCATTCAGTTAAGATTAGTAAACATAACATAAAACTTCGCCACCGACTTTGAGGTCAGCTGCTTGTTTGTTGGTCATAACACCTTTCGAAGTAGAAAGGATGGCGATTCCGAGTCCATTGAGGACACGCGGCATGTCTTTGTAGCCGCAGTAGTGACGCAATCCGGGACGAGAAACGCGCTTAAGGCATTTGATAGCATTGACTTTGTCAACCGGATCGTATTTGAGGGCAATTTTGATTGTTCCTCCGGGGGTTTCACCCTCTATAAACTTATAGTTAAGAATGTAGCCTTGTTCAAAAAGAATCTTAGTGATTTCTTTTTTCAAGTTTGAGGCCGGCACCTCCACCACGCGGTGGTTGGCTTTGATGGCGTTCCTCAATCTTGTCAGATAGTCTGCTATTGGATCAGTCATTTTTAAATTTGTTTTAAATTGATTGGGTTAGTCCCAACAATATTTAATACTCAAAAAATTTGTCTTTTTTGTCTTGTCGTATCGTTGTGTTGGGCTTGTTGGTAGATTGTTAATTAAATAAATATTACCAGCTTGCTTTTTTCACACCTGGGATAAGACCTGCGGAAGCCATTTCGCGGAATTGGATACGAGAGATACCGAATTGACGCATATAGCCTTTAGGACGTCCTGTGATGCTGCAACGATTGTGAAGGCGTACAGAGGAAGCGTTTTTAGGAAGTAACTGGAGTGCCTGGAGTGCTTCAAAACTGCCATCAGCTTTGAGTTCAGCTTTTTTAGCAGCATATTTTGCAACGAGTTTAGCTCTTTTTACTTCACGAGCCTTCATTGATTCTTTTGCCATACTCTACAATTATTTATTTTTGAATGGTAAACCGAATTGTTTAAGGAGTGCGAAACCTTCTTCGTCGGTATTAGCAGAAGTTACAAAAGTGATGTTCATACCAAGGAGCTTGGTGATGTTATCAATGTTGATTTCCGGGAAAATAATCTGCTCGGTAATACCCAGAGTGTAGTTACCTCTGCCGTCAAGTTTTCCTTCAATACCTTTGAAGTCGCGGATACGTGGAAGAGCCACACGGATAAGACGTTCAAGGAACTCGTACATGCGTTCGCGACGGAGTGTTACGCGTACACCGATAGGGTTTTTCTTACGAACCTTGAAGTTAGAGATATCTTTGCGCGAGAGTGTAGCGACAGCCTTTTGACCGGTGATAGCGGTGAGCTCATTGATAGCGATGTCGATGAGTTTCTTG